>OGTF01000005.1_pt1 | contig 250017 bp, 226 predicted proteins | sample 1574471 | NCBI WGS metagenome assembly OGTF01 (sample SAMN03295837, study PRJEB24534) | human gut metagenome | isolation source: fecal sample 5 from infant 5 | host: Homo sapiens | place: USA: Pittsburgh, PA | collected 2014-07 | reverse complement strand
GGCTTATGAAGACATTACTAACATCGGGGTGTACTAATCAACGGGGAGCAGGTCAGAATATAAAAGAAGGGATTTATAAACGCAGAAAAGCAAAAACCCAGCCATAGGCTGGGTTCTTTAAATAGTGGTGCCCGGACTCGGAATCGAACCAAGGACACGGGGATTTTCAATCCCCTGCTCTACCGACTGAGCTATCCGGGCAACGGAGCGCATTAAACCGCAATCACGCCTTATCGTCAACATTATTTCGGGGAAAGCTGTTCAATTGCTTAACTTTACGGCAATCTGGCGGTTTACGCGCCGAAAAGACCAAATTTCGCTGATTCGCTTACGTCAACGCCCCGCCCATACGACACTGAGCAAAGCGAAGAATATCTTCCGCCAGGCGGTGCGCCGTATCCACATCGGCCTGGCTACGATTCACCAGCATGCGGCTCAGACAACCCTCCAGTATCAGCTCCATCTGCTTAGCGACCATTGCCGGGTCATCCACTTCAAGCGTTGTCAGTAGCTCGTGAGTGAAGTCATGCGCCGCACGCTTTTGCTGATCCGCCAGCTGATGTATTGGATGCCCGGGATCGGGATAAAATGTACAGGCGGCAATAAACAGGCAGCCCGGATAACGATTGTTACTGACACATTCAGTCAGGGCGGTGTAGCGAGCCAACAGCTTTTGCTCAGCCGTCAGTTCTTCATTAAGCATCAGCTGTCTGCGCCAGATATCCACCTGCTGACTAAGGTAGCGCAGCGCATCATAAAGCAGGGCCTCTTTATCCGGCCAGAAACGCGTTAACTCATCCAGAGGGTAATCGATACGGTCGGCTACCATCTCAAGCGTGGTGCTGGCGATCCCTTGAATCTCAAGTAATTGCAGGGCTTGTCCCAGTACGTCTTCACGTTGCACGGTTATCTCCTCCGCTATTCCCAACGGTATGTCCCGTCTAAAGTGTTGTTTACGGTTGGCGATTGCGCAAATGCGCGCTGAATGCCGTTGAATCCATAAACCCGGTTACACGCTGTTCTGGCTGCTCTTCCCCTTGTTCATTGAAGAATAAAATGGTTGGCAGCCCGAGTACGTTAAGGTGCTTAAGCAGAGTCTTATCCTGCTCATTGTTGGCCGTGACGTTTGCCTGAAGCAACACCGTCTCTTTCAGGGCGCTTTGTACCTGAGGATCGCTAAAGGTGTATTTTTCAAACTCTTTGCAGGCAACACACCAGTCAGCATAGAGATCGAGCATCACCGGTTTACCTTTTGCCTGAGCCAGGGCGCTATTGAGCTCATCGACATTGTTAATGCGGGTGAAGTCCAGATGCGCCTGCGTCTGACCCACCGGCGTGCCAAATGCCCAGTCCTGCAGCGGACGCACGCTGACCAGTGCAGCTGCCAGCAGCAGGATTTGCACAAGGCGCATCCATGGCTTTTTCGCCCCCAGGCTGACGATAAATGCCCAGGAGAAGAATGCGACGCCAAGCATCGCCCACAGACGCATTCCCCACTCGTCTCCGATGATGCGCTCCAGCAGGAACACCGGTAGCGCCAGAATGACAAAACCAAACGCGGTTTTCACCGTCTCCATCCACGGTCCGCTTTTCGGCAGCAGACGATTACCAAAGACCGTCACAAGAATGAGCGGCAGACCCATCCCCAGCGCATAAAGATACAGCGTTCCGCCACCGAGCCACATATTGCCGCTCTGGGCGATGTACAGCAGGATGGCGCTGAGCGGCGCAGTGGTGCAGGGTGAACAGATTAGCCCGGCAATTGCACCCATTGCGAACACGCCGCCTGCAGATCCTCCCTGCTGACGATTACTCATCAGCGTTAAGCGGGTTTGCAGCGAAGAGGGCAGTTGCAGAGTGAACAGGCCAAACATCGACAGCGCCAAAAGAATAAAGACAACTGACAGACCAATAAGCACGTAAGGATGCTGAAGCGCTGCCTGGAATTGCAATCCAGCGGCGGCGACCACGAGGCCGAGCGCCGTGTAGGTTAATGCCATGCCCTGGACATAAATAAAAGCCAGCAGCAGCGCCCGGGCGGTGGAAAGCCGTTGCTTACCGCCTAGCACAATCCCGGAGATCAGCGGGTACATGGGCAGTACACACGGCGTAAAGGCAATGCCAATACCAATCAGTAGCGCCCAAAACGCTGAGAAGGGAAGATCTGAAGTGGCTTCGCCTTCTCCCTTCACCCTGGCCCTCTCCCCCGAGGGGAGAGAGGAGGCAGTCGCTTTAACTTCAGTAAGCGGAACGACCTTCGTTTCAGGAGGATAGCAGAAGCCCGCGTCGGCACAGCCCTGATACGTCACGGTCAGCGTGGCGCCTTTATCCGCCTGATTCACCGTGACGGGGACGTTTAAGCGCTGACGATAGATTTCACTCTTACCGTAGAACTCGTCCTCGTGCCACTCGCCCGCGGGCATCTGCAATGCGCCGACGTTAGCCTTTGCGGACGTGATGCTGACCTGTTTGCGGTAAAGGTAGTAACCCTCTTTCACCTGCCAGGTCAGATTGAGATCGTGCTGGTTCTGCTGAAAATCGAAAACAAACGCCTGGTCGGCAGGAATAAAGTTTGAACGGCCGGGTGCGTCAAACAACCCGGCAAATACTGATGTGCTGCACAGCAGCAGGATCAGCGTAAGGAAGCGTTGAGCCATGTGAGATAGTCGTTATCGCCATGGAGCACTGGCAGCACCAGCAGCTCTGGAGTTTGGTAAGGATGATGAGACTTGAGGTAGTCGAGGAGCGCCTGCTGGTTCGCCCGGTTGGTTTTAAGCAACATCTGGACTTCGTACTCCTGCTCCAGTTTGCCTTCCCAGTAATAAAGGGAGGTTGCGCCGGGGAGGAGCGTTACGCAGGCTGCCCATTTTTCGGCCAGCACTTTGGCGGCGAGATCCTGGGCAGAGGCTTCATCAGGGGCGGTACACAGTACGACAACGGCATCAGGCGTGTTCACAAGTCGACCTCCTCATCACGAAAGTCTTCACTATATCACGCAAGACGATTGGTCATTAATGAATCGGGCCGCAGTGCGGCCCGATTTTAACTATTTTTACAACGGCTGAAGGTTTACAGCACAATGCCACCGATGATAAAGCCGAGGATGACGCAAAGCGTAATTGCTACCACGCCCGGGATCAGAAACGCGTGGTTGAACACGTATTTACCGATACGGGTAGAGCCAGTGTCATCCATTTCAACCGCTGCCAGCAGGGTTGGGTAGGTTGGCAGAACGAACAGTGCGGAAACGGCTGCGAAAGAGGCAATCGCCGTCAGCGGCGTTACGCCTAACATGAGTGCCGCAGGCATCAGCGCTTTGGTGGTTGCTGCCTGGGAGTAAAGCAGGGTCGCAGCAAAGAACAGCACGACCGCCAGCAGCCACGGGTAGTTGTGCAGCAGGTCGCCGGCTACGGTCTGGATATCGCTGATGTGCGCCTTCACGAAGGTATCGCCGAGCCATGCCACACCCAGTACACACACGCAGGCACTCATACCGGATTTAAAGGTACTGGCGTTCAGCACTTCGCTGGTGTCGATTTTACAGGTGATACTAATCAGCGTCGCGATAGTCAGCATGAACACCACAATCGCTTCGTTACGCGGCAGAACCGGGTTCTGAATCAGCCCCACGGTGTCACTGATGGCGGTTGCGTAGAACATCACTGCGACGATACCAATCAGGAACAGCAGTACGGAGCGCTTTGCGTGCGGCTTCAGTTCGAAGACCTGGCTACCGCGCAGTCTCACTTCACCTTTTGCCAGACGCTCCTGGTAAACCGGATCGTCTTTCAGTTCGGCACCGAGGAAGTTACACAGCACGGCAGTAATCATGACCGCAATCAGCGTCACCGGAATACAGATCGCCAGCAGCGTCAGGTAGCTCACGCCCATCGGCTCAAGGATACCGGCGAAGAAGACCACGGCGGCAGAGATCGGCGACGCGGTGATGGCAATCTGAGACGCAACGACGGCAATAGAGAGGGGACGAGACGGGCGAATCCCCTGTTCTTTTGCCACTTCGGTAATCACCGGCAGCGTGGAGAACGCCGTGTGGCCAGTTCCCGCGAGAATGGTCATAAACCAGGTGACCAGCGGGGCAAGGAAGGTAATGTATTTAGGATGGCGGCGCAGCATACGCTCCGCCAGACTCACCAGGTAGTCCATACCGCCTGCCACCTGCATAGCGGCGATAGCGGCAATAACTGCCATGATGATTTCGATAACGTCAAAGGGGATTGCGCCGGGTTTAATCTGAAAGATAAGGGTAAGAACGAGCACCCCGAGACCGCCGGCAAAACCGATGCCGATACCCCCGAGTCTTGCTCCCAAATAAATCGCCAACAAGACGATGACGAGTTCTGCTCCAAACATAAGGACCTGCCTTGCTTATTAACAAGTTGATATTGAATTGTTGTATTTTGGTAACGCCTAAAAAGAAAAAAGGCACGTCACAAGTGACGTGCCTTTAAAAGCCTAGCCTGAACGGTTACTGTTCGCTTTCATCGGTATATCGTTTCGCTTTATATGCCGGGTGCATCAGGTTCTGGGCGGAGAAGATATCGTCCAGCTCAGCCTCGGTCAACAGTCCGCGCTCCAGCACCACTTCACGCACGCTCTTACCGGTTTCGGCACAAATCTTACCGACGATGTCACCGTTATGGTGACCGATGAACGGGTTGAGGTAGGTGACGATCCCGATAGAGTTGTAAACGTAGCCTTCACACACTTCTTTATTTGCGGTAATGCCGTTAATGCATTTTTCCAGCAGGTTGTAGCAGGCGTTAGTCAGGATGTGGATAGATTCGAACATCGCCTGGCCAATCACAGGCTCCATTACGTTCAGCTGCAGCTGACCGGCCTCGGAGGCCATCGTCACGGTAGTGTCGTTACCGATGACTTTGAAGCAAACCTGGTTCACCACTTCTGGCACGACCGGGTTCACCTTAGCTGGCATGATGGACGAACCCGCCTGCAGTTCTGGCAGGTTGATTTCGTTCAGGCCAGCGCGCGGGCCGGAAGAGAGCAGGCGCAGGTCATTACAGATTTTGGACAGTTTCACCGCCAGACGTTTCAGTGCGCTGTGTACCATCACGTACGCGCCGCAGTCGGAGGTGGCTTCAATCAGGTCTTCCGCAGGCACGACCGGCAGGTTGGACACTTCAGCCAGCTTCTGAACCGCCAGCTGCTGATAGCCATCCGGGGTGTTCAGACGCGTACCGATGGCGGTTGCGCCCAGGTTCACTTCCAGCAGCAGCTCAGAGGTGCGCAGCAGGTTTTTGGTCTCTTCATTCAGCAGCACGTTAAATGCGTGGAATTCCTGGCCCAGCGTCATTGGCACTGCGTCCTGTAACTGGGTACGACCCATTTTCAGGATATCCTGGAACTCAACCGCTTTACGCTGGAAGCCATCGCCCAGTTGGTTGATGGCGTCCACCAGTTTCACCACGGAGGCATACACCGCGATACGGAAGCCGGTTGGGTAGGCGTCGTTGGTGGACTGGCATTTGTTAACGTGGTCGTTCGGGTTCAGGTACTGGTATTCACCTTTCTGATGACCCATCAGCTCCAGGCCGATGTTTGCCAGTACTTCGTTGGTATTCATGTTGACGGAGGTGCCCGCGCCGCCCTGATAGACGTCAACCGGGAACTGGTCCATGCATTTGCCGTTGTTCAGCACTTCATCGCAGGCAGCGATAATCGCATTTGCCGCGCTTTTAGGAATGGTTTGCAGCTCTTTGTTGGCCAGCGCTGCGGCTTTCTTCACCATCACCATGCCACGGACAAACTCAGGGATGTCGCTGATTTTGCTGTTGCTGATGTAGAAGTTTTCAATCGCTCTCAGAGTGTGAACACCATAGTAGGCATCCGCTGGAACTTCCCTGGTACCCAACAAGTCTTCTTCGATACGAATGTTGTTTAACATGTGAACCTTCTTTTCAAGCTGCCGATGGATTGTACTAAACACACAGTATATATGTGGTTTTGAATATTTTCTGACCGACGATTATTCCCTCAATCAGCCAGATGCTCGAGATCATATGCTGATGATAGCGAATTGCCGTAAGCTGGATCACTTATTATCGAGCCGATTCCATGATAATTATTAATCTGTGAAATGTGTCACCGCTTTAATATTTCCAGAAAAAATATCCGTGCAAACCGATTGAATTTTCGCTAACTGCCACCATTTCATACAAACGCGCGTCGCGAACACATTCAGACAGGGGCCTGACGGCACCTGCCCTACAGGAGATGCCAGTGCGCTGGATACCATTTATTGCTTTCTTTCTCTATGTTTACATTGAGATTTCCATTTTTATCCAGGTTGCCCATGTACTGGGCGTCCTGCTGACGCTGGTTCTGGTGATTTTCACCTCCGTCATCGGCATGTCGCTGGTGCGTAACCAGGGTTTCAAAAATTTCCTGATAATGCAGCAGAAGATGGCTGCAGGCGAAAGCCCGGCAGAAGAGATGATCAAAAGCGTGTCGCTGATTATCGCGGGTCTGCTGCTTATTCTGCCTGGCTTCTTTACCGACTTCCTCGGCCTTTTGCTGCTTCTGCCGCCAGTGCAAAAACACCTGACCATGAAGCTGCTGCCGCATCTGCGTTTTAGCCGTATGCCGGGCGGTGGCTTCAGTACGGGCCCGGGCGATACGTTTGAAGGGGAGTATCAGCGTAAGGATGAACAGCACGACCGTTTAGACCACAAAGACGATCGGTGATTTTTTTGCCCGGTGGCGCATCGCTCACCGGGCCTGCGGGTTTTGCCGCTTCGGTAAAAACAGCCACAGCCCTGCCAGCATGACGATGGCATACACACTCTTCCATCCCACCATTGCCAGCAACAGCAGGCAAAGCACACCCCCGACGACCGCCAGTGCTTTATAACGGCCTTCCAGCAGACGACAGCCCGCCAGCATGCACAGCAGATAGATCATAATGAAAATGCCGTTGGCGTAGACGATCAGGGCATCCAGATTGATTTTCAGTACGTAAATACCCAGCGTACTCAACACGCAGCAGCCCAGCACGGTATTCAGTGCATTCACCGGAAGTTGACGTTTGGACAACTGCGCAAGACGGCTTTCAGGATTATAAAGCGCCTGCGACCACACCAGACGGGCAAAGCTCTGGATATAAATATTCAGGCTGGCAAAACAGGCGAGATAGCCAATCATACATGCGACCCACAGCGCTTTTACGCCAAACAGGTGTACCACTATGCCCGGCAGTGACGCGGCAGCCGCTTTATCCGCACCGAATGCGTTGAAGTGCAATACCAGCACGGTGCAGGCCCAGTAAACTGTTCCTGCCAGCAGCAGGCCAATCATCAGCGCGCGCGGAAAATCGCGCTCAGGCTGCTTAAATTCAGAGGCCAGATGGGCGAACGCTTCGAGACCCACAAAACACCAGAACATAACGGCAAGGGCGGCGAAAAGCTGTGAATGGTCAATGTTTGTCGCTGCCGGGAAGGGAATGTCCTTAATTGTGATATTGCCCGCCCACCAGACAGCCGCAACGAGCGCAACAATCAGTACCGCAACCAGCGTCTGCAGGTTTGCACTTGAGCTGGCGCCGCGTGAGCCCACCCACCAGACGATGGCCAGCGTACCCAGTTCAGCCAGCAGGAGCTGCTCGTTATGCCAGCCAAAAAGCGCCTGTCCAAAGCCGGTTGCAATATGCAATGCCGCAGGAAGACCCACCGGGATCACCGAGAGAAACAGCCAGCCGGTAACACGCTTCAGTCGCGGGCCAAACGCCAGCCCGACAAAGTGCGCCACACCGCCTGCGTCAGGGAAGTGCCGCCCGAGGATGGCAAACACAATGGCTATCGGAAACACCAGCACAATCAGCACCGGCCACGCCCACAGGCTGTTATTGCCTGCTACCAGCGCCGCCAGTGCGGGTACGGCAAATACGCCCGTACCTAACAAGGAGGTTGAGAGCAGGCCAACGCCCTGCGCCAGTCCCAACTCCTGTTTAAGTCCACTCATTGACATCGTCCTGCCAATACCAAAAGAGAGGGGATGGTAACACTTTCGCAAAATTTTTTTTCAACTCCCCCTTGAAGGGGGAAAAAGCTATCCCCATCTCTCAGGGCACTAGTCGGAAAACCGCATGCGGGCCGGCGTCATCCATAACTGATAATGACTTTCTCAAAGGAGAGCTATCAATGAGTATTCGTCCGTTACATGATCGTGTGATCGTCAAACGTAAAGAAGTTGAAACCAAGTCTGCTGGCGGCATCGTTCTGACCGGTTCTGCTGCAGCCAAATCAACGCGTGGCGAAATCATCGCTGTCGGTAAGGGCCGCATCCTGGAAAACGGAACTGTGCAGCCGCTGGACGTTAAAGTTGGTGACATCGTAATTTTCAACGATGGCTACGGCGTGAAATCCGAGAAGATCGACAATGAAGAAGTGTTGATCATGTCCGAGAGCGACATTCTGGCAATTGTTGAAGCGTAATTTACGCACGAGAATTTGAGGAAATAAGAACATGGCAGCTAAAGACGTAAAATTCGGTAACGACGCTCGTGTAAAAATGCTCCGCGGCGTAAACGTACTGGCCGATGCAGTTAAAGTGACCCTGGGCCCGAAAGGCCGTAACGTAGTGCTGGATAAATCCTTCGGCGCGCCAACCATCACCAAAGATGGTGTTTCTGTAGCACGTGAAATCGAACTGGAAGACAAGTTCGAAAACATGGGTGCGCAGATGGTGAAAGAAGTTGCCTCTAAAGCGAACGATGCTGCAGGTGACGGTACCACCACCGCGACCGTACTGGCGCAGGCTATCATCACTGAAGGTCTGAAAGCCGTTGCTGCGGGCATGAACCCAATGGATCTGAAACGTGGTATCGACAAAGCTGTCGCCTCCGCTGTGGAAGAACTGAAAGCGCTGTCCGTACCGTGCTCTGACTCTAAAGCGATTGCTCAGGTTGGTACCATCTCCGCTAACTCCGACGAAACCGTAGGTAAACTGATCGCTGAAGCGATGGACAAAGTCGGTAAAGAAGGCGTTATCACCGTTGAAGACGGTACCGGTCTGGAAGACGAACTGGACGTGGTTGAAGGTATGCAGTTCGACCGCGGCTACCTGTCTCCATACTTCATCAACAAGCCAGAGACTGGCGCTGTTGAGCTGGAAAGCCCGTTCATCCTGCTGGCTGACAAGAAAATCTCCAACATCCGCGAAATGCTGCCAGTGCTGGAAGCCGTTGCGAAAGCAGGCAAACCGCTGGTTATCATCGCTGAAGATGTTGAAGGCGAAGCGCTGGCGACCCTGGTGGTTAACACCATGCGTGGCATCGTGAAAGTGGCTGCGGTTAAAGCACCTGGCTTCGGCGATCGTCGTAAAGCGATGCTGCAGGATATCGCTACCCTGACTGGCGGTACCGTTATCTCTGAAGAGATCGGTATGGAGCTGGAAAAAGCGACCCTGGAAGACCTGGGCCAGGCAAAACGCGTTGTGATCAACAAAGACACCACCACCATCATCGACGGTGTGGGTGAAGAAGCCGCTATTCAGGGCCGTGTTGGTCAGATCCGTAAGCAGATCGAAGAAGCAACCTCTGATTACGACCGTGAAAAACTGCAGGAGCGCGTAGCGAAACTGGCAGGCGGTGTCGCCGTTATCAAAGTCGGTGCTGCGACCGAAGTTGAAATGAAAGAGAAAAAAGCGCGCGTTGACGATGCCCTGCACGCGACCCGTGCTGCGGTAGAAGAAGGCGTGGTTGCGGGTGGTGGCGTTGCGCTGGTGCGTGTTGCCGCTAAACTGGCTGGCCTGACTGCACAGAACGAAGACCAGAACGTGGGTATCAAAGTTGCGCTGCGCGCAATGGAAGCGCCTCTGCGTCAGATCGTTTCTAACGCCGGTGAAGAGCCATCTGTGGTTGCGAACAACGTGAAAGCGGGCGAAGGTAACTACGGTTACAACGCGGCAACTGAAGAATACGGCAACATGATCGACTTCGGTATTCTGGACCCAACTAAAGTTACCCGTTCTGCTCTGCAGTATGCGGCATCTGTAGCTGGCCTGATGATCACTACCGAGTGCATGGTTACTGATATGCCTAAAGGCGACGCGCCTGACTTAGGTGCTGCTGGTATGGGCGGCATGGGTGGTATGGGCGGCATGATGTAATCATGTTGTTCTGAACCTCTCAGAACGAACCCCGGGCAGCGATGCCCGGGGTTTTTTATTGCCTGTCCAGCAGCTACTCAAAGGTGCCTTTCACGCACACAACACCTTCGCGCACCATCTGGCGGCCTTTCGCCCAGACCTCGTGGATTTTTAGATCGTCCGTCAACACCAGGAAATCGGCATCGCATCCGGGCGCGATCCGTCCTTTATGCTCCAGCCCGAGAAACTCCGCCACATTACGCGTAAATGGCAGAAGCGCCTCCTCCAGCGGCAGGTGATAGCGGCTGACCAACTGCTGAAGGGTTTCCGGAAGGGATTCGAACCCTGCCACGCCAATGCCTACCAGGTTGCCATTTGCGTCAAAATTCGGCTGGCTACCGTTACCGTCCGAGCTGAGCGTGAGACGGTTAAACGGCACCTGCGCTTCGCGGGCTGTCGCAATGGCGGTGGCGGCATCAATGGGTTCGCTGATGCTGGTGGTGATATCGATATAACCCCCTTCGCGAGCATAGTTTAGCGCGGCGAGGAAGAGCGCCTCACCGCGGTTAACGTGGGTGGGCAGCAGCTTCTTGCGGGGAACGTCAGCGTTATTCAGAATGTTAAGGAGCGGCTCCAGCAGCTTCGGGCTGTTGCCGAGGTGAAAAACGGAAATCCCCGCTTTGGCACCCAATAGCCCGCCGACGCGTGACTGGGCGGCCATGCTGGCGAGCCGATCGTCCGCTGGCGCGGAAGAGCGATGATCGGAAATCGCGCATTTCACACCAATGATTTTGTCGATCAGCGCCACATCTTTTTCAATACTGCCGGTAATCGTCGGAGAAGGCAGTCCGTACGCGCCCGTCAGCATCCACGCGCTGATCCCTTCATGCTCAAGCGCTCGTGTTTTTGCCAGCAGTGATTCAGGGTGTCGGGTGACGCCGTCGGTGCCCAGCAGGCCAACCACGGAGGTGATACCTGCTGCTACCAGCGCAGACAGCCGCACCTCCGGCGTGCGGGTGTGGGGCCCCGCTTCACCGCCGCCACCGATGAGATGCACGTGCTGATCGATAAATCCCGGGCAAATCACCGCTCCGGCGAGATCGGTTTCAGGACACGCCATCCGCGTTGTTGCATGCCCCGCTTTTTCGATCGCAACAATTTTTCCCCCAGCGATCAGCAGATCGCAATGTCCCCGATCCTCCGGGGCGTAGAGATGTGCGTTGCGGAAAAGATGGGGTTCCAGAACTGAAAAATCCATTTTTATCTCCTCAGAAGAGTAGCTGCATCACCCACATTGAGAGCAGGGCGTTAATGACGCAAACCGTAATAATGTGCGGGTAATATTTCGGATTCACGCCTGCGGTACCCAGGCAGCGGCCGGTATTTTGCACCGGATTGCCCATCAAATAGATGGCGGGCAGCAGGATGGTGGCATCGTGACCGTTGAGTGAGCCGGCGGCGACCAGACTGGCGCAGACCCCCACGCCGCCGCCCATACTCATCACCGAGGCCAGAAGGACCGTTGCCGCCGCGCCCGGAAGCCCCCAGAGCGCCATGACGGGCTCGCAAACATTGCCCACGATATCCAGCAGGCCCGTCACCTTCAGCGCCTGAATAATGACAAATGCCATGACCACGTTTGGCAGCAGGCTGGTGGTCGCGATGGTAAAGCCGCGACGGGCACCATCAATAAACATGTCCATGATATTTTTACGCGGCTGGGCGATCATTTTTTTCCTCCTGAATACGATGATCTTCCATACGGGCGATCCACAGTCGCAGGAAGTTAGCGCCAACAAATTTGAATACCAGAATGACGGCCAGCGGCGCGATCACCGGGACGGTAATAAACGTGAAAAGCGCGGCGCCGGAAGAAAAATAGTTGGTAATAATGGCGCTTCCGCTGGTCTGGAAGGTAGCGAAAATGGCGCGTTCATGGTCGGTAATTGCTCCGTCGTCGGTCAGCTCTTTGGTCATACCTGCCGCCGCATCGGTGTTTTGCAGGTTGGCGATAAGGGCCAGAGAGCAGATCCCCGGCACGCCAAGCAGCGGACGCAAAATAGGCGTCATCAGCTGTTGTGCGGCACGCAGTCCGCCCAGACCTTCGGTGACGGCAATGATCCCGAGCGATAAAATGACCGAGGGCGCCAGTTCAAGGGCAAATAAAAACCCGTCTTTCGCCCCCGTTCCGCCCGTGCCGCGAAACGTCAGGGCGCCGTTGACCGGTCCAAAGCTACCGTTTAAGACGGTAAAGTCCAGCACGCGCCACCATTCAGTACTTTTGGCGAAAAAACCGGAGAAAAATACGATGGTGAGTACAAACGCCAGATAGCCTACCCATGTCACTTTTTCCTCTCCTGAGGATGATGCACTCATGAAACCCCCTTTTTCATTGCGTACAAAAGTTGTACGTCGCACCACTACATACGATCGAGGGCTAAAACACGATATCCCAAAGGCTATTATCAGAATTCATTTAAGATGTCGGAGGAGTGCCTGGCGGAATCTGGCTCGCAGAAATGCTCGGCATTTTTCTTTTGGTCATCTTTTAGGTATAAGATTTAGACACGGACAACTACTGTCCAGCTTATTGAAAACGAGGAATAACATGCGCGTAAAAGTCTGTGCAGGGATTGTAGGGGCAGCATTGCTGCTGGCGGGTTGTAGCTCCAGCAATGAGCTGTCGGCGGCGGGCCAGGGTGTTCGCTTTGTGGAAGATAAGCCGGGTAGCGAATGCCAGCTGTTAGGCACGGCCACGGGCGAGCAAAGCAACTGGATGTCGGGACAGCATGGTGAAGAGGGCGGCTCTATGCGCGGTGCGGCGAATGCCCTGCGTAACCAGGCTGCGGCGATGGGCGGCAATGTGATTTACGGCGTGAGTAGCCCAACGCAGGGAATGCTCTCCAGCTTCGTGCCAACCGCCAGCCAGATGAGCGGCCAGGTCTACAAGTGCCCGAACTGAGTTAACGCGGTGATGGCGCTGCGCCCGGACCCTGTAGGGCAGGTAAGCGTAGCGCCACCTGCCTTTTAGTGCTGCCGCAGCTGCAAATCCAGCGGCGTCTTACTTGGCTCTCCGCCAATTTCGCGCGCCAGCTTGGGTACCATATAACCTGAAACCAGCGTTAACAGCTCGCGCATAATCTGTCGGGCTTCTTCATCGGTCACCATGAAGTGCGCCGCACCCTGCACGCGGTCCAGCACATGCAGGTAATAGGGCAAGACCCCCGCATCAAACAGGGCGTTGCTGAGGTCGGCCAGCACGCGGGCGCTATCATTTACCCCACGCAGCAGCACGCTCTGGTTTAGTAGCGTGACCCCCACTTGACGCAGGCGCGCCATGGCCGCGCGAAATGCATCGTCAATTTCATTCGCGTGGTTAATATGGTTCACCAGCAGCACCTGCAAGCGGGATTGCGCCAGGCGCGACACCAGTCCGTCAGTAATGCGTGCCGGAATGACAATCGGTAAACGGCTGTGAATACGCAGACGTTTGATGTGCGGGATGGCCTCAAGCTGGGTTAATAGCCAGTCCAGCTCATGATCTTTTGCCATCAGCGGGTCACCGCCGGAAAAAATAATCTCATCCAGCTCTGAATGGGCGGCGATATAGTCCAGCGCGACCTGCCAGTTGCGCTTATTTCCCTGGTTTTCGGCGTAAGGGAAGTGCCGACGGAAGCAATAACGGCAATTTACCGCGCAGCCGCCTTTGACCAGCAGCAGGGCGCGGTTGAGATACTTATGCAGTAAACCCGGTACCACACTGTTCTGCTCTTCCAGGGGATCGGTGCTGTACCCTGGTGCAGTAATGAACTCATCCTGCAAGGTAATGGTTTGTTTTAAAAGCGGATCGTCAGGATTGCCTTTCTCCATGCGCGCAACAAACGCGCGTGGAACGCGCAGGGCGAAAAGGCGCTTTGCCTCGCGGCCCGCAAGCAACTCTGGGTGCTGATCGAGGTCTAAAAGACGCAGCAATTCATCAGGACTGGTGATTACATCGGCAAGTTGCGATAACCAATCTTCTCTGGACGGGGTGTTTAGGGTTACAATATGCGCCATTTTGTGGCTTAGCTACCAGTTAACAAATTTAGAGGGCCTTATGGCAACGTACTATAGCAACGATTTTCGTGCTGGTCTTAAAATCATGATGGACGGCGAACCGTACGCGGTTGAAGCCAGCGAATTCGTTAAACCAGGTAAAGGCCAGGCATTCGCACGCGTTAAGCTGCGCCGCCTGCTGACCGGTACCCGCGTTGAGAAAACTTTCAAGTCTACCGACTCCGCTGAAGGCGCAGATGTTGTGGATATGAACCTGACTTACCTGTACAACGACGGTGAGTTCTGGCACTTCATGAACAACGAAACCTTCGAGCAGCTGTCTGCTGACGCGAAAGCGATTGGCGATAGCGAAAAATGGCTGCTGGATCAGGCTGAGTGCATCGTGACCCTGTGGAACGGTCAGCCTATCGCTGTTACTCCACCAAACTTTGTTGAGCTGGAAATCGTTGAAACCGATCCAGGTCTGAAAGGTGACACTGCCGGTACTGGCGGTAAACCAGCGACGCTGTCTACCGGTGCTGTGGTTAAAGTGCCACTGTTCGTACAGACTGGCGAAGTGATCAAAGTGGATACCCGCTCCGGCGAATACGTATCACGCGTGAAGTAATAGTCAGGGCGCAGCGCCCGCTGCGCCTGATTTTTGCAGGCAGGGATGATGAAACGTACCGTTAAAATTCTGCTTCTGTTAGCGCTCTCCAGTGCATTGCTTTCCGGCTGTAACACCACGCGCGGCATGGGGGAAGATATCCAGGATCTTGGGCATATCATTTCTCACGCGGCCAGCTAAGCTCGTCTAATTTTCCGAAAAATGCTTCCTTGTCCGTCAATCGGCGGGATCTTGTCTATTCTTAAGTTGCTATACACAAAACAACTTTGGCTATAAAAGGAAGATATTATGGTTAAGAAGACAATTGCAGCGATCTTTTCAGTCCTGGTACTTTCTTCAGTATTAACTGCCTGTAATACCACGCGTGGCGTTGGTCAGGATATTTCTGAAGGTGGTAGTGCAATCTCTGGTGCGGCAACAAAAGCACAGCAGTAATTAATTAACGGTACGGAACCAGAAGGGTTTCGTACCGTCAGTTTTCTGTACCCTGCGGAGATAAAAACGGGGAAAAGCGCGTGTCCATATGCAGCTTCATGCGGATATTTCGCTTGTAGGTATATACCGTTTTCCCATTGATACTCAGGTGAGCGGCAATTTTTTGATTGCTTGCGCCGTCCATCCACATTGTCAGCACTTTCTCCTCCTGGCGGGTCAGCAACGGCGTGGCCACTGTTGGTCTGTGCGTGTCTGAGCCCGAAATTAACGCTTCATTAATAACCGTGGCGAGTTCCTCAAGACGGGCATTTTTCATGAGTGAAGACCAGACCGGGAAGTTCTCCAGCCAGGCCGTCATGTCTCTGTCCTCTCCCGATTGCAACATAATAAAGGGGAGTTTTTCGCTGGCATTCAGTAAGGAAGAGAATTGCTGGAAATGGGGAGTATCCTGCCTGAAACCATGCAGGTCAGCGATAACCAGTGAGGGTTTCCATTGCAGAATGTGCTCTCTGGCGAGGAAAAGATTGTTCAGCCCGGTCACAACGTAATGTCCCGGGAATAAACCGGAATGATTGAGCCATGCTTCAAACCCCGCGCGGGTAAAGTGACAACGGTCAATCAAAAGTATTTTGAACATATTTTATTCGCAGTCGGCTAGTGGTTTGGCTTCCTGCCATCAGAAAGCACATCATCATAGAGAAGTCCGATGAGTAATAAATGCCTGAACTGCGCGCCTTACTGCGGCTATTTCTGGCCTTAAGGGGGTCAGCAGAAAATGATTGAAAAAAAATCGCACGTTAACCAAAATATGAGGCGTTATCTGCCTTGCGGGACGACCCGTAAGCGCTTTCTTCATCGGGGACGGCCCCAACTTATTTAAGTTAAGGAGCCTGAGATGTCCTGGATTATTCTTTTTATTGCCGGCCTGCTCGAAGTGGTATGGGCGATTGGTCTTAAGTACACCCACGGTTTTACCCGCCTGACGCCCAGCGTCATTACCGTTTCTGCGATGATTGTGAGTATTGTTCTGCTCTCATGGGCGATGCGTTCCCTGCCCGTGGGAACAGCCTATGCTGTCTGGACGGGGATTGGTGCCGTGGGGGCTGCAATTACCGGCATTCTGTTGCTGGGTGAGTCAGCGAGCCTGGCGCGTATCGCCAGCCTCGCCCTGATTGTGGCCGGTATCATTGGACTGAAGCTCAGCACCCATTAGTGGGGCTGTTTAACCCAGATGAGTTTCGACACATCAAACCCTTGCCGGGTCGCGACATCCAGCATCTGCTGTTTCATCTCCGACGAAATGGTTGGCGTGCGGGAAAGAATCCACAGATAGTTGCGATCCGGCCCGCAGACCAGTGCGTGACGGTACTCTCTGTCGAGCGCTATCACGTTATAGCCGCCATAGAAGGGGCCAATGAAAGAGACTTTGAGCGCGGCCCGTCGCGGGTCGCCGGTGAAGTATGCTTTCCCGACAGACTGCTGCCACATCTGCCGATCGGGGTTATAGCCCCGGTTGATAACCTGAATACCCCCATCCTCCATCGTGCTGTAATGTGCAGTCACCTTCTCTAAACCCTGTTCGAACCGATGGTCGAGGCGGGCGATTTCATACCATGTTCCGAGAAAGCGTTGTGCGTCAAAAGGCGTGACGACAGTGACACCAGGAGGTGGGGTAGGGGAACTGCAGGCAACCACTAAAAACGCGGCTGTCACCGCGGCGATAACAGGCAGAATGCGCATAGGAGTTTCCTTACTGTTTTTTGTTAAGTGTAGATGACAGCAGGGAAAATGCGGGAATTTTGCAGGCCGGGTGGGCGTTAGCACCACCCGGCAAGGTTTTACTGCAGAGCGCTCAGAATACGGTATGCCGCTTCCACGCGCGCCGGGTTCGGGTAGCTCTTGTTCGCCAGCATAACAATGCCGAGTTCCTTTTCAGGAATAAATGCGACATAGCTGCCGAATCCACCCGTCGAGCCTGTTTTATGTACCCATGATGCTTTTACTGGCGGAGCTGGAGGGTTCACTTCTGCCACCGGTAACGGTGCAAGAGCCACCTTGTTATCGCTGCCCTCCACGACGGTTTTGGCTTCTACCGGCCAGTTGAGCATCTCCCAGCCCAGACCCTGATACATGGCACCCACGCGCCAGTAGCGAGACTGTGCCAGGGCAATACCCTGTTTCAACGTTGAATCCGGAAGGGCGTCAGGGTTCATGTTGGCCTTCAGCCAGCTCGCCATATCCTGGATGTTGGTTTTGACACCATACGCTTCGGCATCCAGCATTCCCGGTGAAACGTGGATTGCTTTACCATCACGGTATCCCCAGGCGTAATGCGCCTCTTCTTCTTTCGGAACGTTAATCCATGTATGGTCCAGTTTGAGTGGCTTGAAGACCCGCTTCGTCATGGCCTGTTCAAAGCTCATGCCGGAGGGTTTAACCGCGAGGGCGCCAAAAAGCCCGATGCTGGCGTTCGCATAAAGACGCGTTGCGCCTGGTTTCCACTGCGGTTGCCAGTGTTGATAGAAACGCAGCAGGGAGGCGTTATCCGTGACCTCATCCGGCACCTGTAGCGGCAGGCCACCCGCGGTGTAGGTCGCCAGATCCAACATGCGAATACCCTGCCACTGCTTGCCTGTTAGCTCGGGCCAGTACTTTGTCACGGGGTCGCCCAGCGATATTTCTCCGCGCGCAATCGCATCGCCACCTAATACGCCGGTGAAGGTTTTACTTATAGAGCCCAGCTCAAACAGGGTTTGCGGGGTGACAGGTTTGTTCGCCGCAACATCGGCCTTTCCGAAGGTAAAGTAGTGCGGCTGACCCTGATAAATCACCGCTACCGCCATGCCCGGAATGGCTTGCGCTTTCATCAGGGGGGTAACGGTACGTTCCACCACGTCAGACAGCTGTTTCTCTGACATCGGCGCGGCGAGAACAGAGCAGGAGGTGCTGAGCAGCAGGGCACAGCAAAGGGATTTTGTCTTCATCAGTTTTCTTCCGTAATAGCGGTTCAAGGGAGTGTCCGGGCCCGTCAGACCTCAGTAGTCTGTTGGATTTGACTGTGGCTGACAAACGGTTAAATTTAGCATTAGCTGTTAATTTTTCTAACGGATGTAATGATGACCCGCAGCTATCTCCCGCTTAATTCGCTTCGCGCTTTCGAAGCGGCCGCCAGACACCTCAGTTTTACGCATGCCGCGATAGAGCTGAACGTGACCCACTCTGCCATCAGCCAGCACGTTAAAGCGCTGGAGCAGCATCTGAATTGTCAGCTGTTTGTCCGCGTTTCGCGCGGGCTGATGCTGACCACGGAAGGTGAAAACTTGCTGCCGGTGTTGAATGATTCATTCGATCGGATCGCCGGAATGCTGGATCGCTTTGCCAGTCATCGCGCCCAGGAGAAGCTAAAAGTGGGTGTGGTCGGCACCTTTGCTACCGGTGTTTTATTCTCGCAGCTCGCGGACTTTCGTCGCTGCTATCCGCATATCGATCTTCATCTTTCGACCCATAACAACCGCGTCGATCCCGCGGCGGAAGGGCTGGATTATACGATTCGCTACGGTGGCGGGGCGTGGCACGGCACTGAAGCGCAGTTCCTGTGTTCTGCACCGCTGTCCCCGCTTTGCTCACCCGATATTGCTCTCGGGCTCCAGTCTCCGGCCGACATTCTGAAGTTTACCCTGCTGCGCTCCTACCGACGCGACGAATGGTCGGCGTGGATGCAGGCGGCAGGTGAACATCCCCCGTCACCCACGCATCGGGTGATGGTCTTTGATTCGTCCGTGACCATGCTGGAAGCCGCGCAGGCAGGTGTGGGCATCGCCATAGCACCTGTGGATATGTTTACCCATCTGCTCAATAGCGAGCGTATCGTGCAGCCGTTTGCCACCCGGATTGACCTGGGGAGTTACTGGCTCACGCGATTACAGTCGAGGGCTGAAACCCCCGCAATGCATGAGTTTGCTCAATGGCTGGTGGGAAAAATGCAGAAATAAAAGGCCCGCCGGAGGGCGGGCCAGATGTATCAGATAGTGACCACGGCAATCAGCGTCACTACGGTCAGGATGGTCGCCAGACCGTAGAACACCCATTTACCGCTCGGTACATGGATTTTCAGGTCATGCATCGCATGGTGAGTACGGTGCAGGCCACACCACAGCGGCAGGACGATCATCAGGAAGATGAATACCCGACCAATAAAGCTGCTCGCAAACGCCAGCACGCGTTCGTAGCTCAGCGCATCGCCCGGGAATAACCCCAGCGGCAGCATAATCCCGACCAGCAGAATGATCACCGGCGCGATGATGGCGCTCCACATGCCGCCTGCGCCAAACAGGCCCCAGAAGACCGGCTCGTCTGAACGTTTTGGATTTGGATTAATCACAGTCGTCTCCTTACCAGAACAGTGCGACAAACAGAATGACCACAGTGACCAGGATCGTCACTCCCCATAGCCCTTTAATCACCGGCTCTGGCCCCATTTTCTCGCCTTTTACGATGATGTTTGCCGCTTTTGGCGCCAGTTCAAACCAGGTTTTGGTATGAAGCAGCGCTGCCGCGAGCACGATCAGGTTCAGAATTACGATGATGGGGTTTTGCAGGAAACCGACAAAGTTCGCCCAGGTTTCCGGCCCGTGCTTGAGGGCAAAAACGCCATACATCAGCTCAAGGCTGAACCAGACCGCCGGTACCGCCGTGCCTTCACGCAGCATGTAGAAGCGATAAAACGGCAGGTTTTTCCACCAGGTGGACGGCACTGGCCGCACATAGGCTTTGCGTTTAGTCGTCATCATGCACTCCTTAGCGTGGTTTCAGGGTAGCGATAAGAAAGTCTTTCGAGCTTTCCACTTTACCCTGCTGAATTGCGGCGGCAGGGTCGACATGCTTCGGACAGACTTCGGAGCAATAACCCACAAAGGTACAGGTCCAGACGCCGTTCTGGCTGTTAAGCTGCGCCATGCGTTCTTTTTTACCGTGGTCGCGGCTGTCTTCGTTATAGCGGTGCGCCAGGGTAATGGCGGCCGGGCCGATGAACTCAGGGTTCAGGCCAAACTGGGGACAAGCGGCGTAGCACAGGCCGCAGTTGATGCAGCCGGAGAACTGATGGTATTTCGCCATCTGCGCTGGCGTCTGGGTATTGGGTCCCTGATCAGGAGTACGCGGGTTGCCAATGATGTACGGCTTAATCGCTTCCAGACTTTCGATAAAGTGCGTCATATCGACCACCAGATCGCGCTCGATTGGGAAATTACCCAATGCTTCCACCTTGATGCCTTTGGTGTAATCGCGCAGGAAGGTTTTACATGCCAGCTTCGGCACTTTGTTGACCATCATGCCGCAGGAGCCGCAGATTGCCATGCGGCAGGACCAGCGGTAGCTCAGGTCCGGTGCCAGGTTATCTTTGATATAGCCGAGCGCATCCAGCAGGGAGGTTTGCTCGTCATAAGGCACTTCATAGAAAGCGCTGTGGGGGGCGGTATCCACTTCCGGATTGTAGCGCACCACTTCAACTTTCAGTTTTTGCATCTCAGCCATTCGCTTTCTCCTTCTTCTCGGCGGCTTCTGCTTCTGCGCCGTACACGCGTTTAGCCGGCGGCAGCGTGGTGATTTTCACGTCGCTGTAGTCCAGGCGCGTTGTGCCATCCGCATCGCGCCAGGCGAGAGTGTGTTTCAGGAAATTGACGTCGTCACGCTCGGTGCAGCCTTCGTCCAGACGCTGGTGTGCCCCACGCGACTCTTTACGCGCCAGCGCAGAGTGCGCCATACATTCCGCGACGTTCAGGCCGTGGCCCAGCTCAATGGTATAGAGCAGGTCGGTATTGAAGACGCTGGAGGTGTCGGTGATGCGCACGCGCTTGAAGCGCTCCTGCAGCTCCGCCAGCTTGTCGACGGTTTTCTGCATCAGCTCAGGGGTACGGTAGATACCGCAGCCTTCTTCCATCGACAGACCCATTTCATCGCGGATCTTCGACCAGTTCTCGTTACCTTCCTGGTTCACCAGGTCTTTCAGGCGTTTTTCAACGTCTGCGACCTGCGCATCCAGCGCGGCACCGTTAGCTTCGCCTGCGGTTGCGGCACGCTCCATTGCGCGTTCGCCCGCCATGCGGCCAAAGACCACCAGCTCTGCCAGCGAGTTAGATCCCAGACGGTTGGCGCCGTGCAGACCCACAGAGGAACATTCGCCCACCGCAAACAGGCCCTGAATACGGGTTTCGCACTGCTGATCGGTTTCGATACCGCCCATGGTGTAGTGTGCAGTTGGGCGAACCGGAATCGGCTCTTTCACCGGGTCGACGCCCACATAGGCTTTCGCCAGCTCACAGATAAACGGCAGACGTTCCAGCAGTTTCTTCTCGCCCAGGTGACGCAGGTCAAGGTAAACCACGTCGCCGCGCGGCGTTGAGATGGTGTTGCCTTTGCGCCACTCGTGCCAGAAGGCCTGAGAAACTTTGTCGCGCGGGCCGAGTTCCATGTATTTGTTCTTCGGCTCGCCAAGCGGCGTTTCCGGACCCATACCGTAATCCTGCAGATAGCGGTAGCCGTTTTTGTTGACCAGAATACCGCCTTCACCGCGGCAGCCTTCCGTCATCAAAATGCCGGACCCTGGCAGACCGGTTGGGTGATACTGCACAAACTCCATATCACGCAGCGGCACGCCGTGGCTGAGCGCCATGCCCATGCCGTCACCGGTAACGATGCCGCCGTTGGTGTTATAGCGGTACACGCGTCCCGCGCCGCCCGTTGCCATCACCACCGCGTTAGCGCGGATCTGAACGAGCGTGCCTTCCATCATGTTCATTGCCACCAGGCCGCGCGCATGCCCGTCATCAACCAGGATATCGAGGACGAAATGTTCATCAAAGCGCTGAATTTGTGGGAACTGAAGGGAGGTCTGGAACAGGGTATGCAACATGTGGAAGCCGGTCTTATCGGCGGCGAACCAGGTGCGTTCAATCTTCATTCCGCCGAAGCGGCGGACGTTGACGCTGCCGTCCGGACGGCGGCTCCACGGACATCCCCACTGCTCAAGCTGGGTCATCTCCGTTGGACAATGATGGACAAAGTAGTCAACGACATCCTGTTCGCAAAGCCAGTCGCCCCCTGCAACCGTGTCGTGGAAATGGTATTCAAAGCTGTCATGATCCTGCGCAACGGCGGCGGACCCTCCTTCTGCGGCAACAGTGTGGCTGCGCATCGGATAGACTTTTGAAATCAGTGCGATTTTAGCGTTTGGATTAGCCTGCGCTGCAGCAATCGCAGCACGTAATCCAGCCCCGCCAGCGCCAATTACGGCAAGATCGGCTTGAAAAGTTTGCACGACATTCCTCCAGATTTTTGTTATTTCGCAACGCGACAAACTAAAGGTAGTTCACCCGTCCAAAGGGACGATTGCGAAAGCGTTTCCACTGCTCCTTTATGGGTAAAAGAGTATAACCGTGTAGATGTCAGGGAAATTTGACGTGTTCGATTTTTTTGCTGTTCTGTGCGGTGATTTATCATGGTGATTGATGAATTACGTCACGAAATAATCAACCTAAATGAAATACGCTTTTTTACTGCGCAAAATTTGTCTCTGTCCCTGCTAACGAGTAGACTTCGTGCCCTTGTCTGAAATCGGAGAAAAACTCATGAGCGAAACGGCCACCTGGCAGCCGAGCGCATCCATCCCAAATCTGTTAAAACGCGCTGCAATTATGACGGAGATCCGCCGTTTCTTTGCCGACCGCGGCGTCCTGGAGGTGGAAACCCCGTGCATGAGTCAGGCAACGGTGACGGATATTCATCTGGTCCCGTTTGAAACCCGTTTTGTTGGTCCTGGCCACTCTCAGGGCATGAATCTGTATCTGATGACCAGCCCGGAATACCACATGAAACGCCTGCTGGCGGCGGGGTGTGGTCCGGTGTATCAGCTGTGCCGCAGTTTCCGAAATGAAGAGATGGGTCGTCACCATAACCCGGAATTCACCATGCTGGAGTGGTACCGCCCGCATTATGATATGTACCGCCTGATGAATGAGGTGGACGATCTGCTGCAGCAGGTACTGGAGTGTTCAGAAGCAGAAACGCTCTCTTATCAGCAGGCTTTCCAGCGCCATCTGGAAATCGATCCGCTGTCGGCGGACAAGGCTCAGCTGCGCGAAGTGGCGGCAAAACTGGATCTGAGCAACGTGGCGGATACCGAAGAGGATCGCGACACGCTGCTGCAACTGCTGTTCACTTTTGGTGTTGAACCACTGATTGGCAAAGATCGCCCGACCTTCGTTTACCATTTCCCGGCAAGCCAGGCGTCACTGGCGCAGATCAGCACCGAAGATCACCGCGTGGCGGAGCGTTTTGAGGTCTATTACAAAGGCATCGAGCTGGCGAACGGTTTCCACGAACTGACCGACGCGCGTGAACAGCAGCAGCGTTTTGAGCAGGATAACCGCAAGCGCGGCGCGCGTGGTCTGCCGCAGCAGCCAATTGATAACAACCTGCTGGAAGCGTTAAAAGCCGGTCTGCCGGACTGCTCAGGCGTAGCGCTGGGTGTTGACCGTCTGGTAATGCTGGCTCTTGGCGCAGAGCAACTGGGCGATGTGATTGCCTTTACGGTCGATCGCGCGTAAAGAATTGCCGGGTGGCGCTATTGCTTACCCGGCCTAAGCTTCTGGTGGAAATTATCCTTTCCATTTCGTCATGGCAACATTAAAAACTGCCATTTTCTGTGTACACGGGTCTTTTTCTTAAATTGCCTCGCATAGCCACAATATTTGTCTGGTCATCTGCTACCATCCGCGCAGTTTAATTCCTCTTCGGATGGTTATATGTCCCACTCACTCAAAAAAATGACCCTTACCGGGCTCATACTGATGATTTTTACGTCAGTTTTTGGCTTTGCTAACAGCCCGTCGGCTTTCTATCTGATGGGCTATAGCGCGACGCCGTTTTATATCGTTTCTGCTCTGTTCTTCTTTATCCCGTTTGCGCTAATGATGGCGGAGATGGGCTCGGCTTACCGAAAAGAAGAGGGCGGTATCTATTCGTGGATGAACAACAGTATCGGCCCGCGTTACGCGTTTATCGGGACGTTTATGTGGTTTTCATCCTACGTCGTGTGGATGGTCAGCACGGCGGCCAAAGTCTGGGTGCCGTTCTCCACGTTTCTTTTTGGTACGGATAAAACGCAGGTCTGGTCTCTGGCAGGGCTGAGCTCCACGCAGGTCGTCGGTATTCTGGCAGTCTTCTGGATGGTGATGGTCACGCTGGTGGCGTCGAAAGGTATCAACAAAATTGCCCGTATCACCGCGGTTGGTGGTATTTCAGTGATGTGTCTGAACCTGGTGCTGCTGCTGGTGAGTATCGCTATTCTGTGCCTGAACGGCGGGCATTTTGCGCAGGAGGTCAATTTTGTTTCATCCCCTAATCCGGGTTATCAGTCCGGGCTGGCTATGCTCTCCTTTGTGGTGTTTGCCATCTTCGCTTACGGTGGTATTGAAGCGGTAGGCGGGCTGGTCGACAAGACCGAGAACCCGGAAAAGAACTTCGCCAAAGGGATTATTTTTGCCGCTATCGTGATTTCCATCGGCTATTCACTGGCCATTTTCCTCTGGGGCGTCAGCACCAACTGGCAACAGGTGTTGAGCAATAACACCACTAACCTCGGTAACATTACCTATGTGCTAATGAAAAGCCTGGGGATGACCCTGGGGCAGGCGATGAACCTGAGCCCCGAGGCGGCATCGGTAATGGGAGTCTGGTTTGCGCGTATCACCGGCCTGTCGATGTTCCTCGCCTATACTGGCGCATTCTTCACGCTGATCTACTCGCCGCTGAAAGCGATCATTCAGGGTACGCCTAAAGCGCTGTGGCCAGCACGCATGACGCAGTTGAACACCGCAGGAATGCCAGCTAACGCTATGTGGATGCAGTGTCTGCTGGTCTGCATGTTCATCCTGCTGGTGTCTTTTGGTGGCGATACGGCGTCTGCGTTTTACAACAAGCTGACCCTGATGGCGAACGTGTCGATGACGCTGCCCTACCTGTTCCTGACCCTGGCGTTCCCGTTCTTCAAAGCGAAGCATGATCTTGAGCGTCCGTTTGTGATCTTCAAAACCCGCGCGGCAACGCTGCTGGCGACCACGGTGGTGGTGCTGGTCGTGGCGTTTGCCAACATCTTTACCGTTATACAGCCCGTGGTTGAGGCGAATGACTGGAACAGCGCGTTGTGGATGGTTGGTGGGCCGATCTTCTTCTCGCTGCTGGCGATGGGGATTTACGAGAATTACCGTCGACGCTCGCAGGCGTTCGTCACGGAAGTGGCATAGCGCTAAAATACCCCTCCCGAAAGGGAGGGGAGACAGTTACAAACTTCCTGCCGGGCGGGTTCTTGCCGCCGAGGTTAGGGTTTTACCCATCTTTCGTCCGTCCATACTTTCCAGACGCATCTGGAACGGTGGGAACGGCATATCAATTCCGTGCTCGCGGAAGCCCGCCAGAATCAGCTGGTGGATCTCGTGGCGAAGCGGCATTCGGTGCCCCATTTCGGCGGCGTAGATACGCAGCTCGAAAATCTGGATCCCCTGTTGTAAATCGACCAGGAACACTTCCGGTGCAGGGTTATCGAGCACCAGCGTGCAGCGTTCGGCAGCGGTATAGAGGATCTGCGTGACTTCTTCACTGTTAGCATCCGACGGTGCCGGCACTGTCAGCACCACACGCGTGACGGAGTCTGACAACGACCAGTTGATAAACTGCTCGGTGATAAACGCCTTGTTAGGCACGATGATCTCTTTACGGTCCCAGTCACTGATTGTGGTGGCGCGAGTGTTGATCTTCGTTACGCTACCGGTCAGATCGCGAATCGTCACCGTATCGCCTATACGAATCGGTTTTTCAAACAGGATGATCAGGCCGGACACAAAGTTGGCGAAAATCTCCTGCATGCCAAAACCCAGGCCAAACGTCAGCGCGGCGACCAGCCACTGCAGTTTAGACCACTCGATACCAATCATTGAGAAACCGACCATCCCACCAAAAAGCAATATCAGGTATTTGGTGATGGTGGTAATCGCATATCCCGTGCCGGGGGTTAAATCCAGATGCTGCAATAGCGCCAGCTCGAGCAGTGCCGGGAAGTTACGCACCAGTTGGGTGGTGATGATCAGCACCAGAATGGCAATCAGCACCGCACCCAGGGTAATCGGCTCCAGGCTTTCCACGCCCTGCACCGTGGACGTCACATCCCACAGAGAGATGTTCTCCAGGAAGCCAAACGCGGAATGAATTTCCGACCACAGGAAGATTACCGACAGGAGGGCTATCAGCATCAGGATGGAACGCACCAGCCGCAGGGACTGGGTACTGATGGCATCCAGATCCAGTTCGACCTCGTCCGCGTCTATCGTGCCTTCCGTGCTGTTAACATGGTTTGACTCTTCCTCACCTCGCGCACGTTGAGCGAGGATCTCCGCCCGGCGATGCTTGGCGCGGTCGAAGGCCAGACGACGGCGCTGGATCAGCATTCCGCGGCGGATAACGTGATACACCACCAGAAGCAGGAACCAGATCGCCACAGAGGTTTCCAGACGCGCCAGTAGCGCCTTCGAGGTAGCCAGATATCCCACTGCTGCAGCCAGCATTGCAATCAGAGGGGCACTGAGCAGCAGGTTCCAGAGCAGTCGGTTAAACATGTTGTCGCCGCTACCGGATTTATCCAGATAGAGCGGTATCCCCGCACGTTTCAGGCTGAGCGTGACAATGGCCAGCGCACCGCATATCAGCATAAAGCAGAGGCGGCCCAGCGAGCCTGAGAACTCGCGGTCATCGAGATTATCAAACATGATCAGCGCCATAATCAGCGGCACAATCAGCCCGATGCTCATCAGGTAGTAGCGCATGGCGCGCGCAACGCGGTTACGTGGCCAGCCAAAGTGGGCAATGAAAAGGCCATTTGGCCGCGCGAGGGTGGCGCAGATCATCACGACCCACAGCAGCGGTACCGTGGCGGTCACGCCATCGCCAATGGCAACGGCGAGTGGATAGGGCCAGGCTTCCCGTAGCCCGTAACCGAGCGTCATCCACAGCACCGGCAGCGGAGAGGCGACAAGTATCGACCAGAACACGGTGCGCAGCGTCAGCCAGAAATGGTCCTGAGTGACTTTCCCCACCCGTGCGCTGGAACGCTCCAGGAAACGGGTGAAATGCCTGCGTGAGTAAATGCTGAATCCCACCAGAATCAACGCGCCCAGCAGCGGGAAGATGGTCTCTTTGCTGGTCAGCATCATCACGCTGGCCTGTCCCAGTTGGCTGACGGTGTCCAGCGAAATCAGACGGCGCAAATCCTGCACGATCTCGATCGGCCATGAGAAGGTCATTGGACGCACGTCGGATGTCCAGAAAAGATAACGGTGCGTTGCCTCGTTGACCTCTTTCAGCGCATCTTCCAGCTGGCTGTTGGAAACCTTGAGCTTAGTCAGCTCCAGAATCAGCGTATCGCCGCCCTGCAGCAGGGAGTTCAGCAGTTCACGCTGGGTACGCAGCTGAGCTTCCAGAATCCGGTTTTGCTCGCTGGTCAGGGGCTGGCCATCCGCCTGTCGGATTTGGCGAATTTGCGGCTGCTTATTGAGTAGATCCTCAAAATGTAATCGCTGAACGCGTAGCTGGGCCATCTCGGTATCCAGCTGCTGCGGCTTCGGCATTTCCGGCAGACGCGCAACCTGGGCACGCAACGCCTCGCCCAGCAGGTTTGATGACCCAAGCCACTGGGACTGTTCGCGCAGGGTGTTGAGCGCCTGACGCACCTGCAGGGTTTGATTGGTCGCCTGACGTTGCTGTGAGGCAACCAGATCCATACGCTGCGCCTGCTGATTCAGTGCGGCAGAAAGCTCACGGTTGACCTTAAACTGATCGACGATGTCCGCTGGCAGGTTGGCACTGTTTTCCGCCAGCAGTTCGGTGCTTTCGAGAGCACGTTCGGCCTCGCGCTGGCGCTGGCTATTAAGCTGATTACGCAGGGCCTGAAGATACGCATCCAGCTGCTCGCTCTGCTTTTGTGCGAGTTCCGAGCGCATCCGCGACAGCTCCTGGCGGTTATTGGCGGACAGCTGCGCCAGTTCCAGTTCATCTACCAGGGCTTTCAGACGCGCCGATTCCGCCTGCAGACCAAGATTTTGTGCCTGCGCCTGCGGCGTGTTGCCAGTTTGCGTACCCACGCGGCGCTCAACTTCATTAAGCTGGCGACGGGCGTCGGTTTGCTGCTGCGGGAGCTGGCTGAGGGAGTCGGCAATTTCACGTGCACGCTCTTGCTCCTGCTGAGCCAGACGGCTCTTCTCCAGAAGCTGGCTGCTGACCTGCAGGATTTCCTGATTCAGGGCGTCCGTGGTCATGTTGGCTGGCACATCGCGCGGCTCATCACGCAGATTAGCCAGCTGCGCGCGCAATGTTTGCGATAGTTTGGGGAAGTTGTCGATAACTTGCTGATATTGCTGAGCGCGCTCAAGAGAGCCTTTCCGCTCTTCAAGCGCGTTCAGTGCGGACTGAAGCGACTCGACGGTCTCTGGCTGAGCGGGTTTGGCCGCTTTTGCCTGCTCCAGTTCCTGACTTATCTGTTTGGCGTCGGGGGCTGTCGCTGCGTACGCCCCCATGCTGAGGCACCAGGCCATCAGTAGAACGATAATCGGGCGCACGTCAGCGATCCTTCTGTTGTTAGCCTTCGTCTTTTTTGTCGTCAACCAGCGGGCTGGCGTCATGCTCGGCGTTGATCTCTTCTTGTGACAGCGGAGCAGGTTCTGCATCGGGTGTCACAAAAGTTTCGGTGGAGACTGCCAGCGGCTGGCCAAGTTTGGTCACCGACAGGCTTTCAAGCTGTTCAGCCAGCTTCACTTTGCCCGGCGCAAACAGGTTGATAACGGTAGAGCCCAGCTTGAAGCGCCCCATCTCCTGACCTTTCAGCAGGGCGACAGAGCCTTCCGCTTCACCGGCAGGCCACGTCCAGCGTTTGATGATACCTTCACGCGGAGGCGTGATGGTGCCAGCCCAGACGGTTTCAATACTGCCGACAATGGTCGCGCCCACCAGAATTTGCGCCATCGGGCCAAATTCAGTATCGAACAGGCAGATGACGCGTTCGTTACGGGCAAACAGGTTCGGTACGTTCTGCGCGGTCAGGTGGTTCACGGAGAAGAGATCGCCCGGAACGTAGATCATCTCACGCAGGATACCGTTACACGGCATGTGTACGCGGTGATAGTCGCGCGGCGACAGGTAGGTGGTCGCAAACGTACCGTTACGGAACAGGTCCGCCATCAGGTAGTTACCCGCCAGCAGCGCTTCCAGGCTGTAGTTATGGCCTTTCGCCTGCAGGATTTTGTCGTCTTCGATATTACCCAGCTGGCTGATCACGCCGTCAGCGGGCATCACCAGTACGTTAGGGTCGGTGTTCAGCGGACGCACTTCATCGCGCAGCGGGCGTACAAAAAACTCGTTGAAGGTACGGTAGCTGGCGGTGTCTGGCTTCTGTGCCTCTTTCATGTCGACCTTGTAATACTTCACAAAAAGGTCGATGACCAGTTTGGTCAGCCAGCCCGCGCGTTTGCTTGCGCCCCAGCCCGCCAGGCGAGTGAGCCACAGTTTTGGCAGAATGTATTGAAGCGAAAGTTTAAATGCGTTTAACAAGGTAGCCTCCAGGCCATTGTTTTGTCGTTCCTGATCCGGCGGTAAGCCGCCGGAACCTGAAAAAAGGGGACGATTTTAGCGATGCTTAGCTTAGTTGTCAGTTGTCAGAATCAGAAAAGTTTTTACGCGTTTTTACCTGATCCATGCTCTCAAGAATGCGGTGGTAATTCTCGAAGCGGGTCTCCGCAATCTCACCTTTTTCGACGGCTTCACGGATAGCGCAACCTGGGTCGTTATCGTGTTTACAGTCGCGGTACTTGCAAGCGCCTAAATAATCATGGAATTCGACAAATCCGTTGAAGATTTGTTCCGGTTCAAGATGCCACAAACCGAACTCGCGCACGCCCGGGGAGTCGATGACATCGCCCCCGTGCGGGAAGTGATACAGGCGTGATGCGGTGGTGGTGTGCTGGCCAAGACCCGAGACATCAGACACATCATTGGTAAGGATCGCCTGCTGGAGGCCAAGCAAATTGTTCAGCAGACTCGATTTGCCCACGCCGGACTGGCCCGCAAAGATGCTGATGCGATCGGTGAGCGCCTCTTCCAGCGGTTTCAGACCATCTTTGGTATGGCTTGAGACCATCAGGACGCGATAGCCAATATTGCGATAGATATCCATCTGCTCATTGACGAAGGCCATCCCGTCGTCGTCCAGCAGATCGATTTTGTTTAATACAATGATCGGCTCAACCTGCAGCGTTTCGCAGGCGACAAGGTAACGGTCGATAATGTTGAGCGAAAGCTCAGGTAAAATCGCCGAAACAATAACGATCTGGTTAATGTTGGCGGCAATCGGCTTCACGCCATCGTAGAAATCCGGGCGGGTGAGCACCGACGTGCGTTCATGCACGGCTTCAACGATACCTTTAACCGTGACCCCTTCAGCCGCCTCTTTACCCGGACGCCAGACCACGCGATCGCCGGTAACCAGTGAACGGATGGTGCGACGGATATTGCAGCGGTGAATATCCCCGTCGGCGGATTCCACATCGGCATGCATACCGAAACGGCTGATGACGACGCCTTCTGTCGCTTCACCAAACAGGTTATCGTCATAATCCGGCTTCTCCGAAGTGGTTTTAAGACGGCGCTGGTGGTTGGCGTTTACGCGGCGCTGCTGCCCTTTGGAGAGTTTATTTTTACTCAATCGCGCTGGCTCCTGGTCGCCCGTAAGGGGCAAAACCTCTATGATACACTCTAATTAATACTAGTTAACCTGCTACTGCCGGTTATGCGAGAAGGGTGGAAAATAACATGAGCGCGGATGAAAACAACCTGATTTGGATCGATCTCGAAATGACCGGGCTGGATCCCGAGCGCGATCGCATTATTGAGATTGCAACTCTGGTGACGGACGCCAACCTGAATATTCTGGCCGAAGGGCCGACGATTGCCGTGCATCAGTCCGACGATCAGCTGGCTTTGATGGATGAATGGAACGTGCGCACCCACACCGGTAGCGGCCTGGTGGATCGCGTGAAGGCCAGCACGTTGGGCGATCGCGAGGCAGAACTGGCGACGCTTGAGTTCCTGAAACAATGGGTTCCGGCAGGTAAATCGCCTATCTGTGGGAATAGCATTGGCCAGGATCGCCGTTTCCTGTTTAAGTACATGCCGGAGCTGGAGTCTTACTTCCACTACCGCTATCTGGATGTCAGTACCCTGAAAGAGCTGGCGCGCCGCTGGAAACCTGAAATCCTTGATGGGTTTAAAAAGCAGGGGACGCACCAGGCGATGGACGATATTCGTGAGTCTGTGGCAGAGCTTGCGTACTACCGCGAAAACTTTATTAAGCTGTGATTTTGAGATCCGGCGCCTTGCGTAGCCGGGTTTTTGTCGTTAAATTGTTCAGCTTGCCGATTTAATAAGCATTTGAACTGAATTTCGAAAAAATCGCTTTAAGGGGGGTTGCAGCTAAAAGGATTTCTCGTATAATGCGCCTCCCGTAACGACAGAGAATTACACGTTACGACAGCAACAAAAGCAGTACAGATTTGCGGGAATAGCTCAGTTGGTAGAGCACGACCTTGCCAAGGTCGGGGTCGCGAGTTCGAGTCTCGTTTCCCGCTCCAAAATTTGAAAGTGCTTTCAGAGCACGGACCACCCAAGCGGGAATAGCTCAGTTGGTAGAGCACGACCTTGCCAAGGTCGGGGTCGCGAGTTCGAGTCTCGTTTCCCGCTCCAAATTCTTCTTCATATTTAAAGTATCCACAGCGAAAAGAGTCGTTGGGGACGTTTTCTATTTCTTCTGAAATACTCTTGTGAACAGAGTTATCCACAGATTCCGTCTTTAATCCTGACTGTGCAGAAAGTTAGCAGGGTGAATAATATCCTTCCAAGTGATTGTATAAATTGAAGAAAATTTGATTTCAAAATGTTATTGAGATCACTTGACCTCTTCTCAAGCCCAGATGGCGCTTGAGTTTTTATTTTTATACACAGGCTGTGAATAGTTCACGCATCCCGCGTAAGTCCTTTTTCGATGACCCTGACCAGCCGCTGTTTTTTCGGAAGCTGCACCTCAACCACACAGGCATTACGCTTCTCAATCTGCTGCGCAATCGCCCATTCTATGTGTTCATCAAGAAGTGGGTGCTCACCTCTACGGCTTTCAAGAGCCTGAATGTTCGCTTCATCCCACGGGGCATTACCCAGCGCGACGGCGACATTACGCAGCCAGCGCAGATGACCGATACGACGAATGGCCGAGCCTTCCGTCACTTTCAGGAACCAGGCTTCGCTCCAGGCGAACAGTTCGATGAGTTGTGGCGCATGCAGCGCCTTACGCGGGCTGAAATCCTCTTCATCCGTAAGCTGCGAATAACGGTTCCACGGGCAGATCAGCTGGCAGTCATCGCAGCCGTATATGCGGTTGCCGATAAGTGGTCGAAACTCCTCCGGAATGGCCCCTTCCAGTTCGATAGTGAGATAGGAGATGCAGCGACGGGCATCAACGGTATAAGGCTCAACGATAGCCCCCGTCGGGCAGATGGTCATGCAGGCCACGCACCGGCCACAGCCTTCCTCCACCGGGCCGTCTATCGGTAACGGTAAATCAATCAGCAATTCGCCAAGGAAGAAGAACGATCCGGCGTCACGGCTAAGGATAAGTGAGTGCTTACCTGTCCAGCCAAGCCCGGCTTTTTCAGCGATCGGGCGCTCAAGAATAGGCGCGGAATCAACAAAGGGTCTAAAATTCAGCGAAACACAGTGCTGCTGAATAGTTTCCCCGAGTTTTTTTAAACGGTTACGCAGAAGCTTATGGTAATCACGCCCCAGGGCGTACCGGCTAACGTAACCCAGAGAGGGATTTTTTAGCGTGCGCGCAAAAGCCGCGTTGGCAGGCAGATAGTTCATGCGTACGCTGATGACGCGCAAGGTACCCGGTAAAAGCTCGTGTGGGCGGGCACGCATCATGCCGTGACGCGCCATCCACTCCATTTCGCCGTGGTATTGTTTGTCCAGCCAGGCCTGCAGTTTTGGCTCGCTGGCGGAGAGGTCGGTGTCGGTAATACCCACCTTCTGGAAGCCAAGCTCAGTACCCCACTGTTTTATTTTTTGCGCTAACTCATTGAGATCGAGGGGCTGTGACATGACGGACCATACAGTGAAGAAAAACCCCGCAAGTATACCACATTCCATCTGGCATGCGGATGACCTCCGGCGTGCCGAAAAAGAGGCTGCAGACAGCCTCGGGATCACCCTTAATGAACTGATGCAGCGTGCGGGAGAAGCAGCATTTACCGTTGCCCGCAGCGCCTGGCCGCAATCCACCCACTGGCTGATTTTGTGCGGACACGGCAATAACGGCGGGGACGGCTACGTCATTGCCCGTCTTGCGGTAGCTGCCGGTATTCGCGTTACGCTGCTGGCGCTGGAAAGTGATAAGCCCCTGCCAGAAGAGGCCAGCGCAGCGCGGGAGGCATGGCTGAATGCCGGCGGTGTGATTCATGCGCCTGATATCGTCTGGCCGGAGGATGTCGATCTGATTATTGATGGTCTGCTGGGTACCGGGCTGCGCAGTGCTCCCCGCGAGAATATTGCCGCGCTGATTGAACACGCCAACAGACATTGCGCCCCGGTAGTGGCGCTGGATATCCCTTCAGGCCTGAACGCGCAAACCGGCGCGACGCCTGGCGCCGTCATCCAGGCTGCGCACACCGTGACCTTCATTGCTTTGAAGCCGGGTCTGTTAACCGGTAAAGCACGGGATGTGGTCGGCGTATTACACCATAACGCGCTCGGGCTGGAGGGCTGGCTAGCCGGGCAGGAAATGCGCATCGCCCGTTTTGATGCATCGCAGCTGACTGAGTGGTTTCCGCCGCGCCGTCCGACATCCCATAAGGGCGACCACGGCAGGCTGGTGATTATTGGTGGCGATCGCGGTACGGCAGGGGCGATTCGCATGACCGGCGAGGCAGCATTACGCAGCGGTGCTGGTTTAGTGCGAATTCTCACTCGTATTGAGAACATTGCACCGATAATCACAGCCCGACCGGAGCTGATGGTGCATGAGCTTACGCCCCAGACGCTTGAGGAAAGCCTCGAATGGGCGGATGTCGTGGTCATTGGCCCAGGGCTTGGGCAACAGGGATGGGGTAAACAGGCCCTGCAAAAAGTCGAGAATTTTCGTAAACCGATGCTGTGGGATGCCGACGCGCTTAACCTTCTGGCAATAAACCCGGATAAGCGTCACAATCGCATCCTGACGCCACACCCCGGCGAAGCCGCGCGCCTGCTTAACTGCAGCGTCGCAGAAATTGAAAGCGATCGCTTACTTTCTGCTCAGCGTCTGGTAAAACGTTACGGAGGTGTTGCCGTTTTGAAAGGGGCAGGAACCGTCGTTGCCAGTGACGAGGCGCTGGGCATTATTGATGCCGGAAATGCGGGCATGGCGAGCGGCGGTATGGGCGACGTGCTTTCCGGTATCATCGGCGCATTGCTTGGACAGAAACTTCCCCTTTATGATGCAGCCTGTGCGGGCTGCGTGGCCCACGGTGTCGCGGCAGATAAACTGGCGGCGCGATATGGGACACGCGGTATGCTGGCCACCGATCTTTTTTGCACGCTACGGCGTGTTGTTAACCCGGATGTGATTGACGTAGAAAATGACTAATCGAGCGATTCCTTTACCTGATGAACAAGCCACTTTAGATCTCGGCAAGCGCGTGGCGCAGGCCTGTCAGGGGGCAACCGTCATTTATCTGTATGGTGATTTGGGGGCGGGTAAAACCACTTTCAGCCGGGGTTTTTTGCAGGCGTTAGGGCATAACGGGAATGTGAAAAGCCCAACCTACACGCTCGTCGAGCCGTACACCCTCGACAATCTCATGGTGTACCACTTTGATTTATATCGCCTTGCGGATCCTGAGGAGCTGGAATTTATGGGGATCCGTGATTATTTTGCCAATGATGCCATCTGCTTGGTGGAGTGGCCGCAACAAGGTGCGGGTGTGTTACCTGACCCGGATGTCGAAATTCACATAGATTACCAGGCACAAGGGCGTGAGGCTCGCATCAGTGCGGTTTCCTCATCAGGGTGTTCCTTACTGGCGCGTCTCGCCGGTTAAGCGTAGGGATGACGGGATGAAAAATCGCGTTAAAAGTTGGCTGTTGGCTGCTTCGGTGCTGCTGTGCGCGCAGGCCGGGGCGGCAAGCCTTTCGGATATTCAGGTGTCGAACGGCGAAAGCCAGGCCCGGATCACGTTTAGCTTTATGGGTGACCCTGAATACGCTTTTTCACAGCCAGACAGCCACAGCGTGGCGCTGGATATCAAACAGACCGGGGTGATTCAGGGGCTCCCGCTTCGGTTCAGCGGTAACAACCTGGTGAAAAGTATCCGCTCGGGTAACCCGCAGGACAGCCAGTCATTGCGCCTGGTGGTGGATCTCACCGAAAAGGGCAAAACGAAAGCGGTTAAGCAGCAAAACGGCGCGAACTATACGGTAGTTTTTACCATCAATGCCGACGTTCCGCCGCCGCCTCCGCCGCCACCGGTTGTCGCGAAACGCGTAGAGGAGCCTGTGTATACTCCGCGTCCATCGGAACCCGCGCGTAATCCGTTTAAATCGCAGAACGATCGCATTACCGCAGCAACCAGCAGCAATACGGTAACGCGTCCGGCGGCCAGTGCGCGCCGCGCGGTCAGCGGTGATAAAGTGATTATCGCCATTGATGCCGGACACGGTGGTCAGGATCCTGGTGCGATTGGCCCGGGCGGCACGCGGGAGAAAAACGTCACAATTGCCATTGCCCGCAAGCTGCGCGCGCTGCTGAATGACGATCCTATGTTTAAAGGCGTGTTGACCCGCGACGGCGACTATTTTATTTCCGTTATGGGGCGCTCGGACGTGGCGCGTAAGCAAAATGCCAATTTCCTGGTCTCTATTCATGCGGATGCTGCGCCAAACCGCAGTGCCACGGGCGCGTCTGTGTGGGTGCTGTCAAACCGCCGGGCAAACAGCGAGATGGCAAACTGGCTGGAAGAGCATGAGAAACAGTCAGAACTGCTGGGCGGTGCGGGTGATGTGCTGGCAAACAGTCAGTCAGACCCGTACCTCAGCCAGGCGGTACTGGATTTACAGTTCGGTCATTCCCAGCGCGTCGGGTATGATGTCGCCACTAACGTGTTGAATCAGCTGCAGGGCATCGGGGCATTGCACAAGCGTCGCCCGGAACATGCGAGCCTGGGCGTGCTGCGTTCGCCGGATATTCCGTCAATTCTGGTGGAGACCGGCTTTATCAGCAACAACGCCGAAGAGCGCCTGCTGGGAAGCGACAGCTATCAGCAGCAAATTGCCGAAGCGATTTATAACGGTCTGCGTAAATACTTTGACGCGCACCCGCTGCAGTCCGCGCCGTCGGGCGGAGCAGGCCTGGTGGCCAACGCTTCACTGCCGGGTGGGATGACCGCGACCAACTAAGGAGACATCATGCCGATTCAGGTTCTACCGCCGCAGCTTGCGAACCAAATCGCCGCCGGTGAGGTGGTGGAACGACCTGCATCGGTGGTGAAGGAACTGGTGGAAAACAGCCTCGATGCGGGAGCTACCCGCATTGATATTGATATCGAACGCGGCGGGGCGAAACTTATCCGCATTCGCGATAACGGCTGTGGGATAAAAAAAGACGAGCTGGCGCTGGCGCTGGCGCGTCATGCCACCAGTAAAATTGCCTCTCTGGACGATCTTGAAGCAATAATCAGCCTCGGCTTTCGCGGCGAGGCGCTCGCCAGTATTAGTTCGGTTTCCCGCCTGACGTTGACCTCTCGTACCGCTGAACAGCAGGAAGCCTGGCAGGCATACGCCGAAGGACGCGACATGGATGTGACGGTTAAACCCGCGGCGCATCCTGTCGGTACCACGCTGGAAGTGCTGGATCTGTTCTACAACACCCCCGCCCGACGCAAGTTTATGCGTACCGAAAAAACCGAATTCGGCCATATCGACGAGATCATTCGTCGTATCGCGCTGGCGCGTTTTGACGTCACCATTAATCTCAGCCATAACGGCAAGGTGATGCGCCAGTATCGCGCGGTGGCGGAAGGCGGGCAGAAAGAGCGCCGTTTAGGGGCTATCTGCGGAACGCTATTTCTGGAACAGGCGCTGGCGATAGAGTGGCAGCATGGCGATCTCGCTTTACGTGGCTGGGTGGCCGACCCGAACGCCAGCAGTGCGGCTTTCTCTGAAATTCAGTATTGCTACGTGAATGGCCGCATGATGCGCGACCGCCTCATTAACCACGCCATTCGTCAGGCCTGTGAAGACAAGCTTGGGGCCGATCAGCAACCGGCTTTTGTGCTTTATCTGGAGATCGACCCGCATCAGGTCGATGTTAACGTCCACCCCGCCAAGCATGAGGTGCGCTTCCATCAGTCACGTCTGGTGCATGATTTTATCTATCAGGGCGTGCTGAGCGTATTGCAACAGCAGGTTGAGCCTGCATTGCCGCTGGAAAAAGACGATTCCTCACCGCGTCCCATCCCGGAAAACCGTGTCGCTGCGGGCCGCAACCATTTTGCGCAGCCCGCTGTCGCGCGAGAGCCGGAAACGCCTCGATTCTCAACCGGTGCGAGCACGACGCGTCCGACGGGAGCAAACTATCCGAACGCTCAACCCGGCTATCAAAAGCAGCAGGGGGCGTTGTACCGTAAGTTGCTGGAAACGCCTGCTGTTGAGCGCAAAGATCACGTTGCAGTGGCGACACCGTCCCTTGAAGGACACAGCCAGAGTTTCGGGCGAGTGCTGACGATTATCGCACCGGATATGGCATTGCTAGAACGCGACGGCAAATTGCAGCTTCTGGCGTTACCGGTTGCCGAACGCTGGCTCAAACAGGCGCAACTGACGCCTGGGGAAAATGCGGCCTGTGCGCAGCCGTTATTGATCCCGGTTCGTCTGAAAATATCCGCTGAAGAAACACGGGTATTGCAGCGTACAGAGGCCCTACTGGCGCAAATGGGCATTGAAATGGTGCTCGAACCACAACATGTGACAATTCGCGCAGTGCCTTTACCCTTACGCCAACAAAATTTACAAAACTTGATTCCTGAACTGATAGGCTACCTGGCGCAGCAAACATCGTTTGAGGCCGCCAACACCGCGCAGTGGATCGCTCGCCATCTGGCCAGCGAACATACACCGTGGAGTATGGCGCAGGCGATTACCGTGCTGGCGGAGGTCGAACGCCTCTGCCCACAGCTGGTGAAAGCGCCGCCGGGTGGGTTATTACAACCTGTTGATTTGAAAACGGCGATGACTGCCCTCAAACATGACTGACGTAAGTAAGGCGAGCCTGCCAAAGGCAATTTTTTTAATGGGCCCAACGGCCTCCGGCAAAACGGCGTTAGCCATTGAGTTACGCAAAGTTTTGCCTGTAGAGTTGATTAGCGTTGATTCCGCCCTCATCTATCGGGGGATGGACATTGGTACGGCGAAGCCTGGCGCAGAAGAACTGCGTGCGGCACCGCACCGTTTGCTGGATATTCTCGACCCGGCAGAGGCTTACTCCGCAGCGGATTTCCGCCGGGATGCCTTAGCCGAGATGGCCGAGATTACGGCGGCGGGACGTATACCGCTGTTGGTTGGCGGCACCATGCTCTACTTTAAGGCGCTGCTGGAAGGATTATCACCTTTACCTTCCGCAGATCCTGACGTGAGAGCAAAGATTGAGCAACAGGCGGCAGAGCAGGGATGGGACGTGTTGCATAAGCAACTGGCAGAGATTGACCCGGTTGCGGCAGCGCGAATCCATCCAAATGATCCGCAAAGGCTTTCCCGGGCACTGGAAGTTTTTTTCATTTCGGGTAAAACTTTAACGGAACTGACGCAAACGTCAGGAGACGCTCTGCCGTATCAGGTGCATCAGTTCGCCATCGCCCCGGCGAGCCGTGAACTGCTCCATCAGCGAATTGAGCAGCGTTTTCATCAGATGTTAGCTTCAGATTTTGAAGCAGAAGTGCGGGCGCTATTTGCCCGTGGAGATTTGCATACGGATATGCCTTCCGTTCGTTGTGTGGGATACCGCCAGATGTGGTCGTATCTTGAAGGTGAGATTTCATACGATGAAATGGTTTATCGAGGTGTTTGCGCCACGAGACAGTTAGCGAAGCGCCAGATCACCTGGTTGCGCGGTTGGGAGGGAGTTCACTGGTTAGACAGTGAAAAACCGCAACAGGCGTTAAACGAGGTGATTGAGGTTGTTGGTGATATCGCCCACTGAATGTGTACAATTGAGACGTATCGTGCGCAATTTTTCAGAATCGCAAGGTTCTAAGTACAAAACAAGCATATAAGGAAAAGATAGAATGGCTAAGGGGCAATCTTTACAAGATCCGTTCCTGAACGCATTGCGTCGGGAACGTGTTCCAGTTTCTATTTATTTGGTGAATGGTATTAAGCTGCAAGGTCAGATTGAGTCTTTCGATCAGTTTGTGATCCTGTTGAAAAACACGGTCAGTCAGATGGTCTACAAGCACGCTATCTCTACTGTTGTTCCGTCCCGTCCAGTCTCTCATCACAGCAATAACGCTGGCGGCGGCACTGGCAGTAACTACCATCATGGCAGCAACGCGCAGGGTTCTTCAACGCCAGCGCAGGACAGCGACGAAACCGAATAAGGTTTCAGCTGTTATCCACACGGGGAGCCAGGGATCCTGCGTTCCCCGCTGATCTTTTTAGAGAGGTTTACGCTTGTTTGACCGTTATGATGCCGGTGAGCAGGCGGTGCTGGTACACATCTATTTTTCGCAAGACAAAGATATGGAAGATCTCCAGGAGTTTGAATCTCTGGTCTCTTCCGCCGGTGTCGAAGCAATGCAGGTGATTACCGGTAGCCGTAAAGCGCCGCACCCAAAGTATTTTGTTGGTGAAGGTAAAGCAGTAGAAATTGCGGATGCCGTAAAAGCAACCGGCGCGTCAGTCGTGTTGTTTGATCATGCGCTGTCTCCAGCCCAGGAGCGCAACCTGGAAGCTCTCTGCGAATGCCGTGTGATCGACCGCACGGGATTGATTTTAGACATTTTTGCTCAGCGTGCACGTACCCATGAAGGGAAATTGCAGGTTGAGCTTGCACAGCTGCGCCATCTGGCGACGCGTCTGGTGCGTGGCTGGACCCACCTTGAAAGACAAAAAGGCGGGATCGGTTTGCGCGGTCCGGGTGAAACCCAGCTCGAAACCGACCGTCGTTTACTGCGTGGCCGTATTACCCAGATCCTCTCGCGTCTGGAACGTGTAGAGAAACAGCGTGAACAGGGGCGTCGGGCGCGAACCAAAGCTGACATCCCGACCGTGTCGCTGGTGGGTTATACCAACGCCGGTAAATCCACCCTGTTTAACCAGATAACCGAGGCCCAGGTTTATGCCGCAGACCAGCTGTTTGCGACCCTGGACCCTACGCTGCGTCGTATTGACGTAGCAGACGTGGGTGAAACGGTGCTGGCGGATACCGTAGGGTTTATCCGCCATTTGCCACACGATCTGGTGGCGGCGTTTAAAGCGACGTTGCAGGAGACGCGACAGGCGACCCTGCTGCTGCACGTGATTGATGCGGCTGACGTACGCGTGCAGGAGAACATCGACGCGGTGAACGTGGTGCTGGAAGAGATTGATGCCCACGAAATTCCCACGCTGTTGGTGATGAACAAGATCGATATGCTGGAGGATTTCGAACCGCGTATCGACCGAGATGAAGAGAACAAACCGATTCGGGTCTGGCTTTCTGCTCAGGCCGGTATTGGTGTGCCACTGCTTTTCCAGGCTTTGACAGAACGTCTTTCCGGTGAGGTAGCGCAGCACACGCTGCGCCTGCCGCCACAGGAAGGCAGGCTGCGCAGCCGGTTTTATCAGCTTCAGGCGATAGAAAAAGAGTGGATGGAGGATGACGGCAGCGTGGGGATGCAGGTGCGTATGCCGATCGTTGACTGGCGTCGCCTCTGTAAACAAGAACCTGCGCTGGCGGACTATATCGTCTGATCAGAAAGGGGAAGCCTGAAAAATTCGCCCTTGCATAACAAATATGGAGCATATACATGGCGTGGAATCAGCCCGGTAATAACGGACAAGACCGCGACCCGTGGGGAAGCAGCAATAATCAAGGCGGCAACTCTGGGGGAAATGGCAACAAAGGTGGTCGCGAGCAGGGGCCGCCGGATCTGGATGATATCTTCCGCAAGCTGAGCAAAAAGCTTGGTGGCCTGGGCGGAGGAAAAGGTTCTGGCTCAGGGGGTAATTCCACTCAGAGTCCGCGCCCGCCAATGGGTGGCCGCGTAGTGGGCATTGTGGCCGCTGCGGTGGTAATCATCTGGGCAGCCAGCGGGTTCTACACCATTAAAGAAGCAGAACGCGGCGTGGTCACCCGTTTCGGTAAGTTCAGCCATCTGGTTGAGCCGGGCCTGAACTGGAAGCCGACCTTCATTGACGACGTGACAGCGGTAAACGTGGAGTCCGTCCGTGAACTGGCCGCCTCTGGCGTGATGCTGACGTCTGATGAGAACGTGGTACGCGTTGAGATGAACGTCCAGTACCGCGTGACCGATCCTGAACGTTATCTGTTTAGCGTAACCAGCGCCGATGACAGCCTGCGTCAGGCGACTGACAGCGCCCTGCGTGGTGTGATTGGTAAATACACCATGGACCGCATTCTCACCGAAGGTCGTACCGTTATTCGTAGCGATACCCAGCGCGAGCTGGAGGAGACCATTCGTCCGTACAACATGGGTATCACCCTGCTGGACGTTAACTTCCAGGCTGCTCGTCCGCCGGAAGAGGTGAAGGCCGCATTTGATGATGCAATTGCTGCCCGTGAAAACGAACAGCAGTACATCCGTGAAGCGGAAGCGTACACCAACGAAGTTCAGCCACGTGCTAACGGTCAGGCGCAGCGTATTCTGGAAGAAGCACGCGCGTATAAGACGCAGACCATCCTGGAAGCACAGGGTGAAGTGGCTCGCTTCGCGAAGATTCTGCCGGAATATAAAGCAGCGCCAGAAATTACCCGTGAGCGTCTCTATATCGAGACCATGGAAAAAGTGCTGAGCCATACCCGCAAAGTGTTGGTTAACGACAGCAAAGGTGGAAACCTGATGGTGCTGCCGCTGGATCAGATGCTGAAGGGCGGTTCTGCACCGGCCGCGAAAGACACCAGCGGATCGAACAACCTGCTGCGTCTGCCGCCAGCGTCATCGGGCAGCGCCAGCGCGAACACAACGCCTTCTTCGAACGATGGTGACATTATGGACCAACGCCGTGCTAACGCGCAGCGTAACGACTACCAGCGTCAGGGGGAATAAGGATGCGTAAGTCAGTTATTGCGATCATCGTCATCGTACTGGTCGTGCTGTATACCTCGATCTTTGTGGTGAAAGAGGGCGAGCGTGGGATCAAGTTCCAGTTCAGCAGCGTCGTGCGTGACAGTGACAAACGTCCGGTGATTTACGAACCGGGCCTGCACTTCAAGGTGCCGTTCATTCAGTCAGTGAAAACACTGGATGCGCGTATCCAGACTATGGATAACCAGGCTGACCGTTTCGTGACCAAAGAGAAGAAAGACCTGATCGTTGATTCCTACATCAAATGGCGCATCAGCGATTTCAGCCGTTACTTCCTGGCAACCGGCGGTGGCGACGTTTCTCAGGCGGAAGTGCTGCTGAAACGTAAGTTCTCTGACCGTCTGCGTTCTGAAATTGGTCGTCTGGATGTGAAAGACATCGTGACCGACTCCCGCGGTCGTCTGACCCTGGAAGTGCGCGATGCGCTGAATTCCGGTACAGCGGGCACGGAAGACGAAGTGGAAACGCCAGCAGCGGATGACGCGATTGCGAAAGCAGCTGAACGAGTTCAGGCTGAAACCAACGGTAAAGTGCCGGTGATCAACCCGAACAGTATGGCTGCGCTGGGTATCGAAGTGGTTGACGTGCGTATCAAGCAGATCAACCTGCCAGCTGAAGTGTCCGAAGCGATCTACAACCGTATGCGCGCCGAGCGTGAAGCGGTAGCCCGTCGCCACCGTTCACAAGGCCAGGAAGAGGCTGAGAAGCTGCGTGCGGCAGCGGACTACGAAGTTACCAAGACGCTGGCGGAATCTGAGCGTCAGGGCCGTATTCTGCGCGGTGAAGGTGATGCGGAAGCGGCGAAGCTGTTCGCTGATGCCTTCAGCCAGGATCCCGACTTCTACGCCTTTATCCGTAGCCTGCGTGCTTACGAGAATAGCTTCCAGAGCAACCAGGATGTGATGGTGCTCAGCCCGGACAGCGATTTCTTCCGTTATATGAAGACGCCGACTAACGCAACACGATAAACTCTGGCACGTTTGAGTATTCAAACCACCGCTCCTTCCGGAGCGGTGGTTTTCTTTTATAAGGAATAAAAATGAATTCAACCATTTGGTTGGCGCTGGCCCTGGTGTTAGTGCTGGAAGGCCTGGGACCGATGCTTTATCCGCGTGCCTGGCGCCGCATGATCGCGACCATGAGCCAACTTCCGGATAATATTTTGCGCCGTTTCGGCGGTGGACTTGTGGTTGCTGGCATCGTTATCTACTACATGTTGAGGAAAACGATTGGCTGATCAAAAAGTGGTCGGATTTGGCGTATTTTGAGGTCAAAAAGTGCTGTATATCTGAAAAAGCGATGGTAGAATCCATTTTTAAGCAAACGGTGATTTTGAAAAAAATGGGTAACAACGTCGTCGTACTGGGCACCCAATGGGGTGACGAAGGTAAAGGGAAGATTGTTGATCTTCTGACTGAACGGGCTAAATATGTTGTACGCTACCAGGGCGGTCACAACGCAGGCCATACTCTCGTAATCAACGGTGAAAAAACCGTCCTCCATCTTATTCCATCAGGCATTCTTCGCGAAAACGTCACCAGCATCATCGGTAACGGCGTTGTGCTGTCTCCCGCTGCGCTGATGAAAGAGATGAAAGGTCTGGAAGACCGTGGTATCCCTGTTCGTGAGCGTCTGCTGCTCTCCGAAGCCTGCCCGCTGATCCTGGATTATCATGTGGCACTGGACGTCGCGCGTGAGAAAGCACGTGGTGCGAAAGCGATCGGTACGACCGGTCGTGGTATCGGCCCGGCTTATGAAGATAAAGTGGCACGTCGCGGTCTGCGCGTGGGCGATCTCTTCGACAAAGCCACCTTCGCTGAAAAACTGAAAGAAGTGATGGAATATCACAACTTCCAGCTGGTGAACTTCTACAAAGCTGACGCTGTTGACTACCAGAAAGTGCTGGATGACGTCATGGCGATTGCAGACATTCTGACCGGTATGGTTGTTGATGTGTCCGATCTGCTGGACCAGGCGCGCAAGCGTGGCGATTTCGTCATGTTCGAAGGTGCGCAGGGTACGCTGCTGGACATCGACCACGGTACCTATCCGTACGTAACCTCTTCTAACACCACCGCAGGTGGCGTGGCGACCGGCTCTGGCCTGGGTCCACGTTATGTGGATTACGTTCTGGGCATCATCAAAGCTTACTCCACGCGTGTGGGGGCAGGTCCATTCCCGACCGAGCTGTTCGATGAAACCGGCGAGTTCCTCTGCAAGCAGGGTAACGAGTTTGGCGCGACCACCGGTCGTCGTCGTCGTACCGGCTGGCTGGACGCGGTTGCTGTGCGTCGTGCCGTGCAGATCAACTCCCTGTCTGGCTTCTGCCTGACCAAGCTGGACGTGCTGGACGGCCTGAAAGAAGTGAAAATCTGCGTCGGCTACCGTATGCCAGACGGCCGTGAAGTGACCACAACTCCGCTGGCCGCTGACGACTGGGAAGGCATTGAGCCAATTTACGAAACCATGCCGGGCTGGTCTGAGACCACTTTCGGTGTGAAAGAGCGTAGTGGCCTGCCACAGGCGGCGCTGGATTACATCAAGCGTATTGAAGAACTGACCGAAGTGCCGATCGATATTATTTCTACCGGCCCGGATCGTACTGAAACGATGATCCTGCGCGACCCGTTCGACGCATAATCTTCGTGAATGCTGGCCTGCGGGGAAACTCGTAGGCCGGATAAGCGTAGCGCCATCCGGCGACCGCTCCTGGATCTCCGCTTTTTCGCCCCGTCTGTCAAATAAATTAGCCGCTATCTATCTGGCTGGTTTATCATCATTAATGAATATCTCTGCGGTTTGACCGCGTTTTCCCTTTTTCCTGAGGTTGATGTGCAGTTAACAAGTTTCACCGATTACGGCTTACGTGCGCTGATTTACATGGCGTCGTTACCCGATGGGAAGATGACCAGTATCTCTGAAGTGACGGAGGTATACGGCGTATCCCGTAATCATATGGTCAAAATAATCAATCAACTTAGTCGTGCCGGATACGTTGCTGCCGTCCGCGGGAAGAATGGGGGGATCCGTCTCGGTAAACCGGCGCAGAGTATTCGCATCGGGGATGTGGTACGCGAACTGGAGCCCTTGTCTCTGGTGAACTGCAGCAGTGAGTTTTGCCACATTACACCCGCTTGCCGCCTGAAACAGGCGCTTTCTAAGGCTGTGCAAAGTTTTCTCAAGGAACTGGATAACTACACGCTGGCCGATTTGGTTGAAGAGAATCAACCGCTTTATAAATTATTGCTGGTGGAATGAAGAAAATTTCCACCGGAGCTGACAACGGAGGAACCGACATGTCACAAGATCCTTTCCAGGAACGCGAAGCCGAAAAATACGCGAATCCTATCCCCAGCCGCGAGTTCATCATTGAACACTTAACAAAACGCGAAAAACCCGCCAATCGTGAAGAACTTGCCGTTGAATTAAATATTGAAGGTGAAGAGCAAATTGAAGCCCTTCGCCGTCGCCTGCGTGCCATGGAGCGCGACGGGCAACTGGTCTTTACCCGCCGCCAGTGCTACGCGCTGCCTGAACGCCTCGACTTGCTGAAAGGCACCGTGATTGGGCACCGTGATGGCTTTGGCTTCCTGCGCGTGGAAGGCCGCAAAGATGACCTGTATCTGTCATCTGAACAGATGAAAATGTGTATCCACGGCGACCAGATCCTGGCGCAGCCGCTGGGTGCTGACCGTAAAGGTCGCCGGGAAGCGCGCGTGGTGCGCGTACTGGTGCCAAAAACCAGCCAGATTGTTGGCCGTTACTTCACTGATGCGGGTGTGGGCTTTGTGGTGCCGGACGACAGCCGTCTGAGCTTTGACATCCTGATCCCGCCTGAAGAGGTGATGGGCGCACGCATGGGCTTTGTGGTTGTGGTAGAACTCACTCAGCGCCCAACGCGTCGCACCAAAGCGGTTGGTAAAATCGTGGAAGTCCTGGGCGATAACATGGGCACTGGCATGGCCGTTGATATGGCATTGCGCACCCATGAGATCCCCTACATCTGGCCGAAAGCGGTTGAAGATCAGATCGAAAGTCTTCGTGAAGAAGTGCCGGAAGAGTCCAAAGTGGGCCGCGTGGATCTGCGCTCCCTGCCGCTGGTCACCATTGATGGCGAAGATGCCCGCGACTTCGATGATGCCGTTTACTGTGAGAAAAAACGCGGTGGCGGATGGCGTCTGTGGGTGGCGATTGCGGACGTGAGCTACTATGTGCGTCCGCACACCCCGCTGGATAACGAAGCGCGCAGCCGTGGTACCTCGGTGTATTTCCCCTCTCAGGTAATACCGATGCTGCCGGAAGTGCTCTCTAACGGCCTGTGCTCCCTGAACCCGCAGGTTGATCGCCTCTGTATGGTGTGTGAGATGACCATCTCCACCAAAGGGCGCTTAACCGGCTACAAGTTCTATGAAGCGGTCATGAGTTCCCATGCGCGTCTGACCTATACCAAGGTCTGGCATATGCTGCAGGGCGACCAGGATCTGCGCGAACAATACGCGCCGCTGGTCAAACATATTGAAGAACTGCATAACCTCTACAAAACGCTGGATCAGGCACGCGAAGAGCGCGGCGGGATCTCGTTCGAGAGCGAAGAAGCGAAGTTTATCTTCAACGCAGAGCGTCGCATTGAGCGTATCGAGCAGACCCAGCGTAATGATGCGCACAAGCTGATCGAAGAGTGTATGATCCTGGCGAACATCTCGGCAGCGCGTTTCGTTGAGAAAGCCAAAGAGCCAGCGCTGTTCCGTATTCACGATAAGCCGTCAACGGAAGCCATCACCGCGTTCCGTTCAGTACTGGCGGAACTGGGTCTGGAGCTGCCTGGCGGCAACAAGCCTGAACCGCGCGATTACGCCGAGCTGCTGGAGTCCATTGGCGACCGTCCTGATGCAGAAATGCTGCAGACGATGCTGTTGCGTTCGATGAAGCAGGCGATTTACGATCCGGAAAACCGGGGACACTTCGGCCTGGCGTTGCAGTCTTACGCGCATTTCACCTCGCCGATCCGTCGCTATCCTGACCTCTCTCTGCACCGCGCGATCAAGTATCTGCTGGCGCAGGAGCAGGGCCATAAAGGGAACACTACCGAAACCGGCGGTTACCACTATTCGATGGAAGAGATGCTGCAGCTCGGTCAGCACTGTTCCATGACCGAGCGTCGTGCTGATGAAGCCACGCGCGACGTAGCGGACTGGCTGAAGTGTGACTTTATGCTGGACCAGGTGGGCAACGTCTTTAAAGGCGTGATTGCCAGCGTGACCGGCTTTGGTTTCTTCGTGCGTCTGGACGAGCTATTTATCGACGGTCTGGTGCACGTCTCCAGCCTGGATAACGACTACTACCGCTTCGACCAGGTTGGTCAGCGCCTGATTGGCGAATCGGGCGGTCAGACCTACCGTCTGGGCGACCGTGTGGAAGTGAAAGTTGAAGCCGTGAATATGGACGACCGTAAAATCGACTTCAGCCTCATCTCCAGCGAGCGTGCGCCGCGTAACGTCGGTAAAACCGAGCGTGAACGGGCGAAAAAAGGCGGAAACGGTAAACCGGGCGGCGGTAAACGTCGCCAGGCGGGTAAGAAGGTAAACTTCGAGCCAGACAGCGCGTTCCGCGGCGAGAAGAAGCAAAAGCCGAAGGCGGCAAAGAAAGACGCTCGCTCAGCGAAAAAACCTTCTGCGAAGACGCAGAAAATCGCTGCTGCCACCAAAGCAAAACGTGCAGCGAAGAAAAAACAGGCGGAGTAAGTTCCGCCCCTCACCCTGACCCTCTCCCCAGGGGGGAGAGGGGAAAGAACAGTCATAATGAGAACCATCAATGAGTGAAATGATTTACGGCATCCACGCGGTGCAGGCCCTTCTCGAGCGCGCACCGGAGCGTTTTCAGGAAGTGTTTATTCTGAAAGGGCGTGAAGACAAACGTCTGATGCCGCTGATCCACGCGCTGGAAGCGCAGGGCGTGGTGATCCAGCTGGCGAACCGTCAGTACCTGGATGAGAAAAGTGAAGGCGCGGTTCACCAGGGTATTATTGCCCGCGTGAAGCCGGGCCGTCAGTATCAGGAAAACGATCTGCCGGATCTTATTGCCGCACTGGATAACCCGTTCTTCCTGATCCTTGATGGCGTAACCGATCCACACAATCTCGGCGCATGCCTGCGTAGCGCGGATGCGGCAGGTGTGCATGCTGTGATTGTACCGAAAGATCGCTCCGCGCAGCTGAACGCGACGGCGAAGAAAGTGGCCTGCGGCGCAGCGGAAAACGTTCCGCTGATCCGCGTAACCAACCTGGCGCGTACCATGCGTCTGCTGCAGGAAGAGAATATCTGGATCGTCGGTACCGCGGGTGAGGCAGATCATACTCTGTACCAGAGCAAAATGACCGGACGTCTGGCGCTGGTGATGGGGGCGGAAGGTGAAGGTATGCGCCGTCTGACGCGCGAGCACTGCGACGAGCTGATCAGCATCCCAATGGCGGGCAGCGTGTCGTCCCTGAACGTATCTGTGGCGACGGGCATCTGCCTGTTTGAAGCGGTACGTCAGCGTAGCTGATTTTCGCCCGATGGCGCTTCGCTTACCGGGCCTGCGTTTTTGTAGGCCGGGTAAGGTGAAGCCGCCACCCGGCAAAACAACCTCACTCCTCTAACGACCGCAAATGGTCATCCTTTCGCAGCGTCATCAGCGCGAAAATACTCACCACCGCCGTTGCCATCACGTAATATGCCGGAATATCCAGGTTGCCCGTCTCTTTAATTAATCCGGTAATAATCAGTCCCGCACAGCCCGAGAAGATCGCGTTTGACAGGGAATACGCCAGCCCCAGGCCGGTATAACGCACGCGCGTCGGGAACATTTCAGACAGCATTGCCGGCCCTGGTCCTGCCAGCATCCCCACCAGACCGCCCGCAATTAACACCACCATCGCTTTAACGGCCAACGTGGCGGACTCAGCCTGCAACATTTTCAGCAGCGGCAGGGCGAGGATCAGCAGCAGGGTCGTGGCAATCATCATCACCGTGCGGCGGCCAATCTTGTCGCTCAGGATACCCGAGGGAATGATGGTCAGCGCAAAGCCGATATTCGAAATCACCGCTATCAGCAGTGCCTGATTAAACCCGGTGTGTAGCGCCGACTGGAGATAGGTCGGCATAATCACCAGGTAGGTATACCCTGCCGCCGACCAGACCATGACCCGGCAAATGCCCATCAGAATCGTTTTGAGCGTGGCGGAGGTGCTGGCCTGAGCCACAACCGGTTTTTCCTTCTGCTGCACAAAGCTCGGCGTCTCTTCCATACTCACACGCAGCCATAGCGCGACAGCCCCCATCGGCAGCGCAAGGAAGAATGGAATACGCCAGCCCCAGTCATGTAATGCCTCAGGCGTGAGAAGGGCGGAGAGCAGTGCCACAATCCCCGCGCCCGCTAGCAGCCCGAGCGCCACGGTAAAGGACTGCCACGCGCCATACAGACCGCGCTTGCCGCGTGGAGCGAACTCTGTCATCAACGAAACTGCACCACCGTACTCTCCGCCTGCGAACAATCCCTGCAAAATGCGCAGCAGCGTAACGATCAGCGGTGCGGCAATGCCTATGCTGGCGTAGACGGGCACAAGACCAATGGCTGTGGTGGCGAGCGTCATCAGTACCAGCACAATGATCAGCGTCGGTTTCCGGCCAATCCTGTCGCCGATGCGGCCAAATACCACCGCACCCAGGGGACGGAAGAAGAACGCGATAGCAAACGAGGCCCAGGTGAGGATCAGGCTGGTCAGTCCCGCTTCTCCCTCGAGCTGGAAGAAGTTCCTGGCAATCACGGTCGCCATAAAACCGTAGACCGCAAACTCATACCACTCGATGAAGTTACCAATGGAGCCTGCAATTAATGCTCGCTTGTGCGCATCCGGTTGCATAACGATCCTCACTGAAAGGGGTAAGAATAAATTATTCAACAAAAGCGAAGTGATGAAATAGTTTATTCTTATGTTCTGTGAGCTATTTCACGAATGATATCAGCGGGATCGCCAGCTTGTGACCCCCCTCCCATGCAGCGTGCACGCGGCCTGTCCATACTTATCCTCATTGCCACTGAAGGAGGGAGACAGCATGCACTGGCAGACCCATACCGTTTTCAATCAACCGGCACCGCTTTCCAACAGCAACCTTTTCCTCTCCGACTGCGCCCTGCGTGACGCGGTTTCCCGCGAGGGGGCCGAGTGGGATAGCGAGCTGCTCGCCAGTATCGGGCAGCAGTTAGGGACCGCAGAGTCGCTGGAGCTGGGCAGGCTGGCCAACGTCAACCCACCGGAGCTGTTACGCTACGACGCCACCGGAGAGCGGCTGGACGATCTTCGCTTTCACCCCGCCTGGCACCTCCTGATGCAGGGGCTCTGTGCCAACCGGGTACATAACCTGGCGTGGGAAGAGGAGGCGCGAAGAGGTTCCTTTGTGGCCAGAGCGGCACGGTTTGTTTTGCATGCGCAGGTTGAAGCCGGCACGCTTTGCCCCGTCACCATGACCTTCGCCGCCACGCCGCTGTTGCAACAGTCGCTACCTAAACCGTTTCATGCATGGTTAACGCCGCTGATGAGCGATCGCTACGATCCCCATCTCGTGCCGGGGGGGCAAAAACGCGGGCTGCTGATCGGCATGGGGATGACGGAAAAGCAGGGGGGATCCGATGTCCTGAGCAACACCACCAAAGCGGAAAAATGCAGCGACGGTAGCTACCGTCTGGTAGGCCATAAATGGTTTTTCTCCGTCCCGCAGAGTGATGCGCATCTGGTGCTGGCTCAGGCAAAAGGTGGATTATCCTGCTTTTTTGTCCCGCGCTTTTTACCTGACGGACAACGTAACGCCGTACGGCTGGAGCGCCTGAAGGACAAGCTCGGGAACCGCTCCAACGCGAGCAGCGAGGCGGAGTTTCTTGATGCCTCCGGCTGGCTGCTGGGGGAAGAAGGGGAAGGGGTACGGCAGATCCTCAAAATGGGCGGTCTGACGCGCTTCGACTGCGCGCTGGGCAGCCATGGTTTAATGCGCCGGGCACTGTCTGTGGCGTTGTACCACGCTCATCAGCGGCAAACCTTCGGTAAAAATCTCATCGATCAGCCGTTAATGCGTGAGGTCTTAAGCCGCATGGCGCTGATGCTGGAGGGGCAAACGGCACTGCTGTTCCGTCTCGCCCGCGCGTGGGATAAACGTGTGGATCCGCAAGAGGCGGCCTGGGCACGGCTGTTTACGCCGGCCGCGAAATTTAGCGTCTGCAAAGCGGGTATCCCGTTCGTGGCAGAGGCAATGGAGGTGTTGGGCGGCGTAGGGTACTGCGAGGAGAGTGAGCTTCCCCGCCTGTATCGCGAAATGCCGGTGAACAGTATCTGGGAAGGCTCAGGCAATATCATGTGCCTGGACGTGCTGCGCGTGCTGACGAAGCAGCCGGGGATCCACGACCTGCTGGCCGATGAGTTTGCGCAGGTCAAAGGGCAGGACAGACACTTTGACCGCAGCTGGCGCCAGCTTCAGCAAAAGCTGCGTAAACCACAGGAGGCGCAGGGGCGGGAGATCGCGCAGCAGCTTTTCTTGCTGGGGGCCGGGAGCCAGATGCTGCGGCACGCATCGCCGCCCGTGGCGCAGGCGTGGTGCCGCATGATGCTGGATACCCGTGGCGGTACGCTGATGAGCGAGCAGGTGCAAAGCGATTTGCTGCTGCGCGCCACGGGCAGGGTTGGCTAGCGTTTAAGCTGGAACAGACTGACCAGTTGGGTAAGATGTAAACCTTTCTCGCGCAGCGTGTGTGCGGTTTGTTCGCTGCGCGAGACGCGATCGGCGTTGATGTGTGACGCTTCACCAATGTGGGTCATGGCGAGATTCACCTGGCCAATCCCCGCGGATTGCTCGCGCGATGCATGGTTAATTTCGGTGACCAGCTGGCTGATGTTATCGATATGAACGATGATGGAATCCATAGCCAGACGCGTCTGTTCAGACAGCGCGTGACCTTCGCTCACTTTTCTCAGCGTATCGCCAATCAGCTGTTCTATCTCTTTCACCGCGTTGGCGCTCCGGCCCGCCAGCGCGCGAACTTCCTGGGCAACCACCGCAAAACCTTTTCCGTGCTCGCCTGCACGTGCCGCTTCTACCGCCGCATTCAGCGCCAGAATATTGGTCTGAAACGCGATGGACTCAATCACGCGGGTAATATCTTCGATACGTTTTGACGCTTCGCGAATGTCATCCATCGTGGCAACCGCATGGGTTACCGTTTCACCCCCCTCGTGAACCGCGCGTGAGGTTTCTCCCACCAGCTGCTGCGTTTGCTCCATGTTGGCGGCATTTTGCTGTACGGTCGCGGCCAGTTGCTCCATGCTGGCTGAGGTCTCCTCCACGCTGCTGGCCTGCTTGTTGATCTGCTCTGAGATCTCGCCGGTATCGGAGGCCAGCGCGTTAGTCCCCGTCTGGATCTCACCTGCAGCCTCGCGAACCTGCAGAACAATTTTTTGCAGCCCGCCGCCAATGCCGTTAATGGCGTCAATCAGCTGTCCGACCTCGTCCCGGCGCGTCACGGGCAGGCTGGAGCGAAGATCGCCGTCGGCATACTGCCGTGCAAGCTGGATCACATTGCGCAGCGGTTGCGTCAGCATACGGCGAATAAGGACCACGAACAGGCCTGCAAAGAGGACCGACAAGACCACACCGGCCAGCAGGAAGCGATCGCGCATGGCAGTGACGCTTGAAAGCAGCACTGACTTATCCACTTCGCCCACGATAGTCCAGTTCCAGCCGGGTAGCGGGGTATAGGCCATTTTCAGCGTCCGTCCGTCGTCACTTACGCGCTCCAGGGTGCCGGGTTTATCACCCAGAAGCTGCTGTTGTGTCGCGCTGTCCCACTTCGGCAGTTGTCCCTCTTCCGTGTTGTGGAACAGGTATTGCCCGCGTGTTTTGCCGTTGCTGCGATCCAGCACGAAGAAGTGACCGCTCTCGCCCAGGCGGCGGTTGAGGATTTTCTCGCGCATGACGTTCCAGGAGTGGCTAATGTCCACCCCGACAAAGACGATCGCAATGACCTGACCTTCGGCGTTTTTCACCGGCTGGTACTGGGTGATATAGCGTTTGCCAAACAGCAGCGCCAGGCCACGGTAGACATCACCTTTATTGGCGGCGGCAAAGGCTGGGCTGGAGGTATCCAGAACGGTCCCCATTGCCCGCTCGCCATTCTCTTTACGCAGGGAGGTGGCGACGCGAATAAAGTCGTTACCGCTGCGAACAAATAGCGTGGAGATGGCCCCCGTTCGGTTCAGGAAGTCGTCAGAAAAAGTGGTATTTTCATGGAGTTCCGTTTCCCCGCCTTTCAGCAGAGGAACATTGAGCCCGTTAATTGTCCGGGTCTGAAGCGTATCGACGCTAAATGGCTGGGGCAAAAATGTCGTAAACAGTCTGGTATAGCTTTCGACTTCTTCACTCAGGCTGGTGTTGAACATTTGCACCATATCGACCATACCGGTGGACTGGTTATGCAGGTCTTCTACCGCGAGGGCTTCAAGCTGCTGGCTGGCTTTTTGGCTGAGCAGGAAAGTGAAAAGCAGAAACAGCACGGCAACACTGACGCCCGTCAGCAGCGATAGCTTTGTCCCGAGGCCCGCACGGCGGAAAAGATTGATCATAAATTGCTCATCATTGAAAAGGTATGGTTCTTCAACGGCAGAGCGGGGATTACGTTTACTGAATTAGTGTAACAAAATGTTATTGAGTTGTTTTTATATGGTTTTGTAAAAGATAAAAAATTTGCAAAAACGAAAAGCCACTAAAAATAAGTGGCTTTTATCAGGAAGGTGCTTAGACGTAGAGAATGGCCTGTACCCGCCAGTGGTCGACATGGTTATCTTCCTGCATCTGGATGATGCGATACCATGAGGCACCCTGTTCATCGGCTTTTAATGCCACGATACGTTCAACATCTTGCGGGCTCCCCGAAATGTTATTGACGGAGATGTGGCCTATTTCATTCAGACCTGTTACGCAATCCGCGCTGGCAAATTCTGCTGACTGCGCGGTGGTGCTCACCAGGCCTGCTGAGAGCAACAGAGAGGTCAAAGCAAGAGTTCGTTTCATCGTCAGCTCCATTTCACATATCTCCGGTATCCGCCGGGCAATCCTTCGCGAATAAACTCCTTTCCATTGACGCGGGCATGGAGTTTATTGTGGACAGGAAAATGTCTATGGACGCAAAGCAGTGTAAATGTCGTTCAAAGGAAAACCATTACTGACGGTATAAAATGGCCTGTGAATACCACTGCCCCGTAATGATGGTTTCATCGACCATGATAATGACGTAATAATCTGCTTTGGCGGCGACGGCTTGTGCCTTTATTGCCTCTTCTGCGTCATCCGGAGAACCGCGAACCAGCGCGGAGACGGTGCCCATTCGTTGTAATCCTTCTGTCTGATTACGACGAATCTCCTGCGGGTGATCGGCAACCGGAGGAGCGGGTTGCGGCGTTCCCTGCAGTGCGCTACAGCCACTGAGAAGAAGCACCAGCAATAAAGCTGCAAACCTGTGCATAACCATATCTCTTTTCCTGATAGCCATAGTGTAGTTGTCTGCGAATTTCGTTTTGGGGGAATGTTCCCGAAGTGTTATCTGGGGCGTAATTTTCGAATGAAAATAGCCTGAAACCGTAACCCAGTTCTCAACATTATGAATCATTCATTCGTACGGGGTCGACAATGATTGAAATTGAAATACGCCGTCTCGGCGACCATGAAATTTTACACGCCACGCCGACGGGGAAACGTGATAAACCGCTGCCAGTTGTGGTTTTTTATCATGGATTTACCTCGTCAAAGCTGGTTTACAGTTATTTTGCGGTGGCGCTGGCGCAGGCCGGTTTTCGTGTCGTCATGCCGGATGCCCCCGATCACGGTGTGCGCTTTACGGGGGATGAACAGGCGCGGCTTGGTCAGTTCTGGCCCATTCTGCACGGCAGTCTGACCGAGTTTTCCGGGCTGCGCGATGCGCTTTATGACGCAGGGCTGGTGGCCGATAACCGGCTGGCGGTTGCCGGGGCCTCGATGGGCGGCATGACGGCGCTGGGGATTATGACGCATCATCCTGAAGTGAGATCCGTCGCCTGTCTGATGGGCTCCGGCTACTTTACGTCGTTGGCGAAGACGCTTTTTCCCCCGCAAGATTTGACGGAAATGACGGCGAGGCTGGCTGACTGGGAAGTGACTCGCGCACTGCCGCGCGTGGCCGATCGTCCGCTTCTGCTGTGGCACGGTGACGCAGATGACGTGGTACCGCCTGACGGCACCTTTCGCCTGCAGCAGGCGCTAAAGCGTGAAGGACTGGACGGCAATCTGACCTGTTTGTGGGAATCGGGCGTCCGCCACCGCATTACGCCAGCGGCGCTGGAGGCCACGGTGGCGTTTTTCCGCCAGCACCTTTAAACCCGCAGGATTTTAACGCCCTGATCTTCCAGTTTCTGGAGGATCTCGGGGTTAGCCCCTTTGCCGGTGATCACCATGTCGATCTGCTCTGCGCGGCTAAATAGCATGCCTGCGCGTTCACCGACTTTACTGCTGTCGACCAGCACGACGAGTTTGCCCACAACGTTCAGCATGTTTTGTTCGGCCATCGCAGTCAGCATATCGGTTTTATATAAACCGTCTGCAGTCAGGCCTTTGCCGCTGGTAAACATCCAGTGCCCGGCGTAAAGACTGTTTTCACTGTCCTGGGGACTAAGGGTGATGGACTGGCTCTTATTGTACTGGCCGCCCATGATCACCACGCTGTCATGCTCCTGGTCGATAAGATAGTTGGCGAGCGGTAGGTAGTTGGTGATGATCTGCACCGGCTTGCCGCACATCTCGCGGCCCAGCAAAAATGCCGTAGACCCGCAGTTGATGACGACGCTCTCACCCGGGTTCACCAGCTGTGAGGCGGCTCTGGCGATCCGCACCTTTTCATCGTGATTCTGCGCCTGATGGATATTCATTGGCGACCAGCGTGGACGCTGCTGGCTGATGGCTTCTGCACCGTTGCGGACTTTTTTCAGTTTGCCGCTCTCATCCAGCTTGTTAATGTCCCGCCGCGCGGTGGCGGGGGAGATGCCTAAACGTTCGATCACTTTCTCGACGGTGATAAACCCTGTTTGCGCCAGGAGTTCCAGTAAAATTTGATGCCGTTGCGCTTCCGTCATGAGCTATTCCGATAAGAATTGATTTGAAAAGATGATATTTGAAATAGCGTGAAATTACTAAAATAAATATGAAATCGCCAGACTCAGGGTCTGGCGATGTGGCCGGATAATCAGAGGAAGGACTTAAACGGCAGGTCTGGCTCAATAGTAAAGCAATCATCGAAACCGCGTGGGTAGTGGTACTCAAGATTGTCTTTATCCAGCGGCCAGGTGAACTTGCCGCCTACCTGCCAGATAAATGGCTTGAATCCGTACTTCAGGCGGTCTTTTTTCATCTCCCACAGCACGCGAATTTCCTGCGGATCGGCCTGGAAGTTTGACCAGATGTCGTGGTGGAACGGAATCACGACCTTAGTGTTCAGCGCCTCCGCCATACGCAGCATATCGGCGCTGGTCATCTTGTCGGTAATGCCGCGAGGGTTCTCGCCGTAGGAGCCCAGCGCCACGTCAATCTGATGCTCATTACCGTGCTTCGCGTAGTAGTTGGAGTAGTGTGAGTCGCCGCTGTGGTACAGGGAACCGCCAGGGGTTTTGAACAGGTAGTTGACGGCGCGCTCGTCCATGCCGTCCGGCAGAACGCCTGCGGCTTTCTGGTCAGCCGGCAGCGTAATCAGTGCGGTACGGTCAAAGGCATCCAGGGCGTGAATTTCAATGTCTTTGATTTTCACCACGTCGCCCGGTTTCATCACGATGCAGCGCTCTTTTGGCACGCCCCAGCCAATCCAGAGATCCACGCAGGTCTGCGGCCCGATAAACGGCACGTCGTCCGCGCAGTTTTGCATTACTGCCGCCGCCACGTTCACGTCAATATGATCGTTGTGATCGTGGGTGGAGAGCACGGCATCGATTTGGCGAATGGCAAAAGGATCGAGCACAAACGGCGTGGTACGCAGGTTCGGTTGCAGTTTTTCCACGCCGGCCATGCGCTGCATCTGGTGGCCTTTTTTCATCAACGGATTGCCGTGACTCTGTTTGCCTGTGCCGCACCAGAAATCGACGCAAATATTGGCGCCACCCTCGGATTTCAGCCAGATACCGGTGCAGCCCAGCCACCACATGGCAAAAGTACCAGGAGCAACCTGTTCCTGTTCGATCTCTTCGTTCAGCCAGCTACCCCACTCCGGGAAGGTGCTCAGAATCCATGATTCACGGGTGATGGTGTTCACTTTACTCATCGTTTTGACTCCTGGTTTTAATCAAAAGTAATCATATGGTGATTTGTTGTGATTAACTCTGGCACCATTTGACGTGCTTTGCAATGACAAAAGTGCGTAATTTTAACTGTGCGATATCACAGATACTTCGCTTTATCCTTGTTAGACTATCCGCTGTTAATGATTAATTGCATGAATTATAAAGAATAATTCATTTTGTTTGTGCGGTAGTGAAAATCATTACTAACACCATGGAAATAATTTGCGTGATGCGTCACAAATAATCAAATTCAATCTTGTGATGATTATTTGTGATTACTAGAGTGATGACACCAACCACACAGGGATTGCCCCTCGTGTTCTCATTTCTGGAGAGAGTTATGGAGATCCTCTACAACGTCTTTACCGTTTTCTTCAATCAGGTAATGACCAACGCCCCGCTGCTGCTGGGTATCGTGACGTGCCTGGGTTACATCCTGCTGCGTAAAAGCGTCAGCGTGATCATCAAAGGCACGATTAAGACCATTATCGGTTTTATGCTGTTGCAGGCGGGGTCAGGCATCCTGACCAGCACGTTTAAGCCAGTCGTCGCCAAAATGGCGGAGGTCTACGGTATAAACGGTGCAATTTCCGATACTTATGCCTCAATGATGGCCACGATTGACCGCATGGGTGACGCCTACAGCTGGGTGGGTTACGCGGTTCTGCTCGCGCTGGCGCTGAACATTATCTACGTGTTGCTGCGTCGCATTACCGGTATTCGCACCATCATGCTTACCGGTCACATCATGTTCCAGCAGGCGGGTCTGATCGCGGTTTCTCTCTATATCTTCGGTTACCCAATGTGGACCACGATTATCTGCACCGCGGTGCTGGTCTCGCTCTATTGGGGCATCACTTCCAACATGATGTACAAGCCGACCCAGGAAGTGACCGACGGCTGTGGCTTCTCCATCGGCCATCAGCAGCAGTTTGCGGCCTGGGTTGCCTATAAAGTTGCGCCATACCTGGGGAAAAAAGAGGAGAGCGTTGAAGACCTCAAGATGCCCGGTTGGCTGAATATCTTCCATGACAACATCGTCTCGACGGCGATTGTGATGACCCTTTTCTTCGGCGCCATTCTGCTCTCCTTTGGCATTGACGTTGTGCAGGCGATGGCGGGCAAAACGCACTGGACGATTTATATCCTGCAGACCGGTTTCTCCTTCGCGGTGGCCATTTTCATCATCACCCAGGGCGTGCGTATGTTCGTCGCCGAGCTCTCTGAAGCCTTCAACGGCATCTCTCAGCGCCTGATCCCGGGAGCCGTTCTGGCAATTGACTGTGCGGCCATCTATAGCTTCGCGCCAAACGCCGTCGTCTGGGGCTTTATGTGGGGCACCATCGGCCAGCTGATTGCGGTGGGTATCCTGGTGGCCTGCGGCTCCTCAATCCTGATTATTCCTGGCTTTATCCCGATGTTCTTCTCCAACGCCACCATCGGCGTTTTTGCTAACCACTTCGGCGGCTGGCGTGCAGCGCTCAAGATCTGCCTGGTGATGGGGATGGTGGAAATCTTCGGTTGCGTGTGGGCGGTCAAGCTCACCGGTATGAGCGCCTGGATGGGCATGGCGGACTGGTCAATCCTGGCGCCGCCGATGATGCAGGGCTTTGCGTCCGTCGGGCTGGTCTTTATGGCCGTCATCATCCTGATTGCACTGGCTTATATGTTCTTCGCTGGCCGTTCGCTGCGAGCAGAAGAAGATGCAGAAAAACAAACAGCAGAAGTTTCTGCTCACTAAGGAGTTTCGATTATGACCGTACGTATCCTGGCTGTGTGTGGCAATGGGCAAGGCAGCTCCATGATCATGAAGATGAAAGTGGACCAGTTTTTAACCCAGTCAAACATCGACCACACGGTAAACAGCTGCGCAGTGGGTGAATACAAAAGTGAGCTGAACGGCGCAGACATCATTATCGCGTCAACTCACATTGCCGGCGAGATTAGCGTGTCGGGCAACAAATATGTGGTGGGCGTGCGCAACATGCTGTCGCCTGCGGATTTCGGACCAAAACTGCTGGAAGTGATCAAAGAACACTTCCCACAAGACGTGAAGTAAGGACCCGACATGAAACTACGAGATTCGCTGGCAGAGAATGACTCCATCCTTTTGCAGGCTGACGCCAGCACCTGGCAGGAAGCGGTGAAGCTGAGCGTGGATCTGCTGGTTAAGGCGGACGTTGTCGAGCCGCGTTATTACCAGGCCATTCTGGATGGCGTGGCGCAGCACGGCCCCTATTTTGTGATTGCCCCGGGGCTGGCTATGCCGCACGGCCGCCCGGAAGAGGGCGTGAAGAAAACCGGCTTTGCGCTGGTCACGCTGAAAACGCCCCTGGTCTTCAACCATGAAGATAACGACCCGGTCGATATTCTGATCACCATGGCGGCCGTCGATGCCAATACCCACCAGGAGGTGGGCATCATGCAGATCGTCAATCTGTTTGATGATGAAGCCAATTTTGACCGTTTACGCGCCTGCCGTACCGCGCAGGAAGTGCTGGATTTAATTGATAACGCCACTGCGGCGGCCGTTTAAGAGGAATTGAACATGTCATTACCAATGTTGCAGGTTGCGCTGGATAACCAGACGCTGTCCGATGCTTATGAAACCACCCGCCTGATCGCCGAAGAGGTAGACATCATTGAAGTGGGTACCATTCTGTGCGTGGGCGAAGGCGTTCGCGCCGTTCGTGACCTGAAGGCGCTCTACCCGCACAAAATCGTACTGGCTGATGCCAAAATCGCTGACGCGGGCAAAATCCTCTCCCGCATGTGTTTTGAAGCCAACGCCGACTGGGTCACCGTGATCTGCTGCGCGGATATCAATACCGCCAAAGGCGCGCTGGACGTGGCAAAAGAGTTTAACGGCGACGTGCAGATTGAACTGACCGGTTTCTGGACCTGGGAGCAGGCACAGGCGTGGCGCGATGCGGGGATCCAGCAGGTGGTATACCACCGCAGCCGTGATGCGCAGGCTGCTGGCGTGGCGTGGGGCGAGGCGGACATCAGCGCGATTAAACGTCTGGCCGAAATGGGCTTCAAAGTGACCGTGACCGGTGGCCTGGCGCTGGAAGATCTGCCGCTGTTCAAGGGTATCCCGATTCACGTCTTTATTGCGGGTCGTAGCATCCGTGACGCGGCGTCTCCGGTGGAAGCAGCGCGTCAGTTCAAACGCTCAATCGCTCAGCTTTGGGGCTAAGGAGCGGGTATGTTGTCAAAACAGGTTCCGCTTGGCATCTATGAAAAGGCACTCCCTGCGGGGGAGTGCTGGCTGGCGCGGTTACAGCTGGCGAAGCAGCTGGGTTTCGATTTTGTCGAAATGTCAGTGGATGAGACGGATGAACGCCTCTCTCGCCTCGACTGGAGCCGCGAGCAGCGTCTGGCGCTGGTGAGCGCCATCGCTGAAACGGGCGTGCGCGTGCCGTCCATGTGCCTGAGCGCTCACCGTCGTTTTCCCCTCGGCAGCGAAGATGATGCCGTGCGGGCGCAGGGGCTGGAGATCATGCGCAAAGCCATTCGCTTTGCTCAGGATGTCGGTATCCGTGTGATCCAGCTGGCGGGTTATGACGTTTACTATCAGGAAGCCAACGATGAAACGCGCCGTCGTTTCCGTGACGGTCTGAAAGAGAGCGTTGAAATGGCAAGCCGCGCGCAGGTGACGCTGGCGATGGAGATCATGGACTACCCGTTAATGAACTCCATCAGCAAGGCACTGGGCTACGCGCACTATCTGAATAACCCGTGGTTCCAACTCTATCCGGATATCGGCAACCTGTCGGCATGGGATAACGACGTGCAGATGGAGCTGCAGGCGGGCATCGGGCATATCGTGGCGGTGCACGTCAAAGATACCCGTCCTGGCGTGTTTAAAAACGTACCGTTCGGCTCCGGGGTGGTGGAGTTCGAACGATGCTTCGAGACGCTCAAGCAGACAGGGTATTGCGGGCCTTACCTGATTGAGATGTGGAGCGAGACGTCTGACGACCCGGCAGCGGAAGTGGCAAACGCGCGGGACTGGGTGCGCGAGCGTATGGCGCGAGCAGGTTTGCTGGAGGTGGAACATGCTTAAGCTTAAACAGCAGGTCTTTGAAGCCAATATGGATTTGCCGCGCTATGGCCTGGTAACGTTCACCTGGGGTAACGTCAGCGCGATTGACCGAGAGCGCGGCCTCATCGTCATTAAACCCAGCGGAGTGGCGTATGAGACCATGAAGGTCGACGATATGGTTGTCGTGGACCTTGAAGGAAACGTCGTAGAGGGACAGTGGCGTCCTTCTTCGGATACCGCTACCCATCTGGCGCTTTATAGACGTTATCCCTCCCTCGGCGGGGTAGTGCATACCCACTCAACCCATGCCACCGCCTGGGCACAGGCTGGGCTTGCCATCCCGGCGCTGGGCACGACGCACGCGGATTACTTCTTCGGGGATATTCCCTGCACGCGCGCGTTAACGCAGGCCGAGGTGGAAGGCGAGTACGAGCTCAACACCGGCAAGGTGATTATCGAAACGCTGGGTGAGGCAGAACCGCTGCATACGCCGGGAATTGTGGTGTACCAGCACGGTCCGTTCTCCTGGGGTAAAGATGCTCACGACGCGGTGCATAATGCTGTGGTGATGGAAGAGGTGGCCAAAATGGCGTGGATTGCCCGCGACATTAATCCACAGCTTCAGGGGATTGATGATTACCTGATGAACAAGCATTTCATGCGCAAGCACGGCCCGAATGCCTATTACGGGCAGAAGTAAATAAGTGCTCTGGAATACCGAAAAACAGTTGTAACCGGTGGTATTTCAGAGCCATTTACAAAAAAAAAGCCCCCGGGCAGGGGGCAACGTAAACTATGGCTATGTTCTCGTTGTTGGCTTTCCTGGTGCTAGCGTTAAAGCGTTATCGGTAAATGTCTGCACTGGCGTGCATATTGCCGTTGCTGCCGGGCTCACGGATTAACATCACGTGGTAATAGGTTGCGCCCTGGGCATCGGTCTCTTCATTTAGTGCCTGATCTGCTTCGCTTTCAGTGGCGAAATTATGATTGATATAGATTACGCCTAAGCTTTGCACATCATCCATGTTCCTGGCCTGCCGGCCGTCTATTTTGATGGCTGACATCGCGTTTGCACTGAGCAAAAGCGCAGCCATAATGGCTAATGCGATTTTTTTCATGATATGCGCTCCACGACTGCGTGCTGTGAGAGAGGGGATACTCCTTCTTTAATTCAGGTGTTCTCTGATTAAAGTGTAATCATTCATACGGCGGGGATGCGTGACCATTTCTGATGCTGTTGTTCAAAAAAACAACGCTTCCTGGTGTGTTCAATTTTAAATCACCCACTTAGACCCGCTTTACGCTTTGTGCGAATTATTTGTGCAATCAGCTTGAGTTTCCAGGGGCGCGCAAGTATTATGACGCGTCAATTTTTCAGCCGACCTTTAACACGTTCCTTGCCTCCCCGGGCCTCGGCTGACCCAGACAGGAGGCTGAATAATCCGTAAGGAGCAATTCGATGCGTCATTACGAAATCGTTTTTATGGTCCATCCTGACCAGAGCGAACAGGTTCCGGGTATGATCGAGCGTTACTCTGCTGCCATCACTGGTGCAGAAGGTACGATCCACCGTCTGGAAGACTGGGGCCGCCGTCAGCTGGCTTACCCGATCAACAAACTGCACAAAGCACACTACGTTCTGATGAACGTTGAAGCGCCGCAGGAAGTGATCGATGAGCTGGAAACTACCTTCCGCTTCAACGATGCCGTTATCCGCAGCATGGTTATGCGTACCAAAAACGCAGTTACCGAAGCATCTCCGATGGTTAAAGCGAAAGACGAGCGCCGTGAGCGTCGCGATGATTTCGCAAACGAAACCGCAGATGATTCTGATGCTGGGGATTCTGAAGAGTAATTTCTGATGACCAACCGTCTGGCGTTGTCCGGCATCGTATGCAGGGCTCCCCTTCGAAAGGTCAGTCCATCAGGAATTCCGCATTGCCAGTTCGTGCTTGAGCATCGTTCTGTGCAAGAGGAAGCCGGGTTTCACCGGCAGGCGTGGTGCCAAATGCCCGTTATTATTAGCGGACACGAAAACCAGGCCATTACTCACAGTTTAACGGTCGGTAGCGCAGTAATCGTTCAGGGGTTCATCTCTTGCCACAAGGCAAAGAACGGCCTGAGCAAAATGGTTCTGCATGCCGAGCAGATTGATTTGATAGATTCTGGAGACTAGCCATATGGCACGTTATTTCCGTCGTCGCAAGTTCTGCCGTTTCACCGCGGAAGGCGTTCAAGAGATCGACTATAAAGATATCGCAACGCTGAAAAACTACATCACCGAAAGCGGTAAGATTGTCCCAAGCCGTATCACCGGTACTCGTGCAAAATATCAGCGTCAGCTGGCTCGCGCTATCAAACGCGCTCGCTACCTGTCCCTGCTGCCGTACACTGATCGTCATCAGTAATCGGGCACGGTCCATTAATACGACTTTAAGAGGATAAGGTAATGCAAGTTATTCTGCTTGATAAAGTAGCAAACCTGGGCAGCCTGGGTGATCAGGTAAACGTTAAAGCGGGTTACGCTCGTAACTTCCTGGTTCCACAGGGTAAAGCTGTTCCAGCTACTAAGAAAAACGTAGAGTTTTTCGAAGCACGTCGTGCTGAACTGGAAGCCAAACTGGCTGACGTTCTGGCGGCTGCTAACGCTCGCGCTGAAGCAATCAACGCACTGGGCACCGTTACCATCGCGTCTAAAGCTGGCGACGAAGGTAAACTGTTCGGTTCCATCGGTACCCGCGATATCGCTGATGCAGTTTCTGCAGCAGGCGTTAAAGTGGCTAAGAGCGAAGTTCGTCTGCCGAACGGCGTTCTGCGTACCACTGGTGAGCACGAAGTTGACTTCCAGGTTCACAGCGAAGTGTTCGCTAAACTGGTTGTTAACGTTGTAGCTGAGTAATTTTTTACTCTGCTCACGTTGAAACGCCGGCCTTGTGCCGGCGTTTTGCTTTTTAAAGAACCAGGTCTTTAACGCGCCCGGACAAAACTGCCGTCCGGCTGGCGGGTAAACAGCACCTGCTGACCATTTCCTGTATCAATCGTTAAGCCTGTCACCACACCGCTGGCATTCTGGCGAATCTGTACCATCTGACCATTCTGCAGGTTACTGAGCGGCTTACCCGCACCTTCCACTTTTGCCATGGCATACACGTCAGTCGGCGGCAGGTTGTGATCGCGGAAAAGCTGCGCCAGGGTTTTACCCGGCTCGACGCGATAGGAGCGCCACTGCTGCTCAATGCCCCTAGGCTGCTGAGCCTGCTGCTCTACCGGGGCGGAGGTTTGAGCCTGATCTTCCTGGACGGGTTCCGGTTCAACCGGCGCGACCTGACCCGGATCGTTCGAAGGGGTCACCAGCTGCGTTTGCATCGGCTGTGCATCAGGCTGCGGCCGCGTTTGCGACTGAATATCCAGTTGTGCATTGCGGGTGACAGGGGCGGTATCGACATCATCACCGCCGGAAGGAAGCAGGAAGCCTACGATCACCATCAGCGCACCAATGATAATCCCTCTGCGATGCAGGGGAGGCAGCGGGTCCATAATGCGAAAATTGTCCGGCGCCTGCCAGATTTTCGCCAGGGTAGGTTTCAGTTCAAATCGCCCGGGCATGGCTCTCCTCCTGCTCCGCGTCTTTTTTATCCTGTGCATCGAAGTATAGTTTGCTAACTGCCTGAACGGCGTAGCAAACCCGACATCCGTGACATCAGTTCGGGATTAATCCTGGTTGTCTCTATTGTTTCTGTTTCGTCGCGGTTTGTCACCTTAACTTCAGACAAAGTTTTACCCATAAGGGCATGGCTGCTATGCTGCCCGCTACTTTAAATGTGATGGAAGGAAAACCCATGACCACCCCGACTTTTGACACTATCGAAGCGCAGGCAAGTTACGGTATCGGCTTGCAGGTAGGACAGCAGCTGAGCGAATCCGGCCTGGAAGGTCTGTTACCAGAAGCGCTGGTGGCGGGTATCGCTGACGCGCTGGAAGGTAAACAGCCCGCTGTTCCGGTTGACGTTGTACACCGCGCACTGCGTGAAATTCATGAACGTGCTGACGCTGTGCGTCGCGCGCGTTTCGAAGAGATGGCGGCCGAAGGCGTGAAATATCTGGAAGAGAACCGTGAGCGTGAAGGCGTGAACAGCACCGAGTCTGGCCTGCAGTTCCGCGTGATCAACCAGGGCGACGGCGCAATCCCGGCACGTACCGACCACGTTCGCGTACATTATACCGGTAAACTGATCGACGGCACCGTGTTTGACAGCTCCGTGGCGCGTGGCGAACCGGCAGAATTCCCGGTCAACGGCGTGATCGCAGGCTGGATTGAAGCGCTGACCCTGATGCCAGTTGGCTCCAAATGGGAACTGACTATTCCGCACAACCTGGCTTACGGCGAGCGTGGTGCTGGCGCATCCATCCCGCCATTCAGCACCCTGGTATTTGAAGTCGAGCTGCTGGAAATCCTGTAATCGACTTTTCTTATTTCCTCTCTCCGTTCGGGGAGAGGAAAATAGTGATAAAACCTATAGTTACGACGTTATCAATATTTTATCTTGCAAACGAAACTTTTGCGTGTATTTTTGTGAGCTGTTTCGCGCTGTATGAGTGATATGACACTCACTTTCAACATATTATTAACATAATATCTAAATCATAGTATTCATCCCGCCGATTCTTACCTAATATCGATAAGCCCTTACAAGGGGAACGTCATCTTTTGACGTATTTAAAGGCCAGAAGAGCCTTAACAACACAGACAGGCATAAACAGGAAAAATTACATGGTAGATCAGGTCAAAGTCGCCGCTGCAGAAGAGGCGACGTCTGAACAGTCGCTACGGCGCAATCTCACAAACCGTCATATTCAGCTTATCGCCATAGGTGGGGCCATCGGGACCGGGCTGTTTATGGGGTCAGGCAAAACCATCAGTCTTGCCGGGCCGTCGATCATCTTCGTTTATATGATCATTGGTTTCATGCTGTTCTTCGTGATGCGGGCAATGGGTGAATTGCTGCTCTCGAACCTCGAATACAAATCCTTCAGCGACTTCGCGTCTGACCTGCTCGGTCCATGGGCAGGCTATTTCACCGGCTGGACCTACTGGTTCTGCTGGGTTGTTACCGGTATGGCGGACGTCGTGGCGATTACCGCCTACGCACAGTTCTGGTTCCCGGGACTGTCAGACTGGGTGGCCTCGCTGGCGGTTATCGCTTTGCTGCTGAGCCTCAACCTCGCCACCGTAAAAATGTTCGGTGAGATGGAGTTCTGGTTCGCGATGATCAAGATTGTCGCTATCGTGGGGCTGATTGTTGTGGGCCTGGTGATGGTACTGACGCACTTCCAGTCGCCAACCGGCGTACAGGCGTCATTTACCCATCTGTGGAATGACGGCGGCTGGTTCCCGAAAGGCATCAGCGGCTTCTTTGCCGGCTTCCAGATTGCGGTGTTCGCGTTTGTGGGCATTGAGCTGGTGGGAACCACGGCGGCCGAAACTAAAGATCCCGAGAAGTCTCTCCCGCGCGCCATTAACTCGATTCCGGTTCGTATCATCATGTTCTACGTCTTTGCGCTGATCATCATTATGTCCGTGACGCCGTGGAGCTCCGTGGTGCCGAGCAAGAGCCCGTTCGTTGAACTGTTTGTGCTGGTAGGGCTGCCCGCTGCGGCAAGCCTGATTAACTTCGTCGTGCTGACCTCTGCGGCGTCGTCCGCGAACAGCGGCGTGTTCTCAACCAGCCGTATGCTGTTTGGTCTGGCGCAGGAGGGCGTGGCGCCGAGCGCCTTTGCGAAACTGTCTAAGCGTGCGGTACCGGCGAAAGGGCTGACTTTCTCCTGCATGTGCCTGCTGGGCGGCGTGGTCATGCTCTACGTGAACCCAAGCGTGATTGGCGCGTTCACCATGATCACCACGGTCTCTGCAATCCTGTTTATGTTCGTCTGGACCATTATCCTCTGCTCGTACCTGGTGTACCGCAAACAGCGTCCACACCTGCATGAGAAGTCGATCTACAAGATGCCGCTGGGCAAGCTGATGTGCTGGGTGTGCATGGCGTTCTTCGTGTTCGTGCTGGTGCTGCTGACGCTGGAAGATGATACCCGTCAGGCGCTGATTGTTACGCCGCTGTGGTTTATCGCGCTGGGGCTGGGCTGGGTGTTTATCGGTAAGAAACGTATGGCTGGCATGCGTTAAGCATGTTGCCGGGTGGCGCTGACGCTTACCCGGCCTACGTTCGAGGACGTTGTAGGCCCGGTAAGCGCTAGCGCTACCGGGCTTTTTTATTTATCAGCTAATGCCCGCGGGAACAACACGTTGTTCTCAAGACTGATGTGTTCCATCAGGTCATCGATCATCTCGTTAATGCCGTTGTACATCGCTTTCCAGGTGGTGCACGCCTCTGGCGGCGGTGTGACGTTGTGGGTGGTGTGTTTGATCACTTCCAGCAGTTCGCCCGCATCATCATGCTCGCTTTCCATCACGCTAATCGGACCCATTGCCTGGCTGCCCATTCCCTGTTTAATCATCGGGAAGAGGATCTGTTCTTCTTTCATCATGTGGCTGGAAAGCTCTTCGTGCAGCATGGTCAGATATTTCGCCAGACCGCGGGGTACGGAAGGTTTGTCAGCATGTACGCGCTCGACTTTGGTCGCCTGCAGGATCAGCTCCGGCAGTTGCTCCCGGTGGCGATCGTGGTAACGCACAATAATGTGGTCGATGATTTCTGCGAGCGGGGCGGTACGCCAGTCTTTATCAACAGGCTGTTCGGCCAGTTGCGCCAGCTCTGCTTCAATCACCTCCACATCCAGCTCCTTACGTGAGGCCGCTCGCGCGAGGGTTTGCTTACCGCCGCAGCAGTAATCCATATCGTATTTACGGAACAGCGCAGAAGCGCGAGGGATGGAGAGCGCCAGCTCGCCGAGGGGTTGGTCGCGAAAGGCCATAGCAGTTACCTCGTCATCAAGAATATAAGGTGCATTTTAAATGCATCTTTATGGCGGCGCTATAACCCTTTAGAGGGAAGGGTAAAAGTGAGACGTAAGTCACAAAAAATTATCCGGGTTAACGCCCTGAATGGACTCAGGAAAGTGGTTTAGAAAGTTTTTAAAGGTGGAGAAACAGTAAACAACCCGCCTTGCCTGCCGATATATCCACGTCAGACAAACCTGCATATAACAAAGGCAACGTATGTTTAAACGTATAAAAGTTATTACTCTTCTTATTTCGGTGCTGCTTGTACTCGGCATCATGCAAGTGATTTCCGCGGGGATCTTTATCAACGCGCTGAACAACGATAAAGACAATTTCACCGTGTCGCAGCTCTCCAGCAAGAATGTGGCGGAGTTTACCGATGCGTGGATCAGCCTGAACCAGGCGCGCGTGACGCTGAACCGTGGGATGCTGCGTCTGCAAAGCAGCATGGCCTCTCAGATTAACGGCGGACAGCTGAACGAGCTGGTTAACACGGCGAAAAACCTGCTCGCAGATGCCCAGGTTCATTACGATAAATACTACGCGCTGCCAGAAACGCCGGGCCTGGATGAAAAACTGGCCGATCGGCTGGAAGAGCAGTACCGCACATACTCCGCCACGTTGACGCAAATGAACGTGCTGCTGAGCCAGGGCAATCTGGAAGACATGTTCAAGCAGAACGCTGAGCAAAAACAGACTGCGATGCAGGCGGTTTATCGCGAGTGGCGCGAAGCACAGGCAACGCTTACCGATAAAGGCATCCAGGACAATGAAAGCGACTACAAACGCATTCTGTGGATCCTCTCTGCGGTAATGCTGCTGGTCATTGTGGTGATTATTTCCAGCTGGATCGCCATGCGACGCGTGCTGCTGCTGCCTCTGGAAGAGGTGATCAACCATATTCGCGCCATTGCGGCAGGGGATTTAACCCAGCCGATTCAGGCTGACGGTAAGAACGAAATGGCGATCCTGGCGCGCAACGTGCAGGAGATGCAGACCTCGCTGGCGAACACCGTTGGCGTGGTGCGTGAAGGTGCCGACACCATCTACACCGGAGCCGGTGAAATTTCTGCCGGGAGTAACGACCTTTCTTCCCGTACTGAGCAGCAGGCGGCTTCCCTGGAAGAAACGGCAGCCAGCATGGAACAGCTGACGGCCACCGTGAAGCAGAACGCCGATAACGCCCGTCAGGCTTCCCGTCTGGCACTGGATGCCTCCTCAACGGCGAAGAAGGGCGGGAACGTGGTGGAAGGTGTCGTGCGCACGATGGACGAAATCGCCACCAGTTCCAGTAAAATTGCGCAAATTACCAACGTAATCGACGGTATTGCTTTCCAGACCAACATTCTGGCGTTGAACGCGGCGGTAGAGGCTGCGCGTGCAGGTGAACAGGGCCGTGGCTTTGCGGTGGTCGCAGGGGAAGTACGTACCCTCGCCCAGCGCAGTGCTCAGGCGGCGAAAGAGATCAAAGCGCTGATCGACGATTCCGGCGAGCGCGTGAACGCCGGCTCGCAGCTGGTTAACGAAGCCGGGGCGACGATGGCGGAGATCGTCAATGCGGTCACCCGCGTGACGGACATTATGGGCGAGATCGCCTCAGCCTCTGACGAGCAGAGCCGCGGTATCGACCAGGTGGGCCAGGCGGTGGCTGAAATGGATCGCGTGACCCAGCAGAACGCCTCGCTGGTCGAGGAATCTGCGGCCGCGGCGGCCGCGCTGGAAGATCAGGCTGCACGCCTGAATGACGCGGTGGCGGTGTTTAAAATTACCCGTAATCAGGCGGTCAAAGCCGCGCCGGTGAAAACCTACGTGCCGAAAGCGCAGCCCGCAGCGAGCGTGCCTGAAGCGAACTGGGAAACGTTTTAACCTGGTGCCGGGTGGCGCTGACGCTTACCCGGCCTACAAAATCGCTCCGTGTAGGCCGGGTAAGGCGTAGCCGCCACCCGGCAAAAATCACACTTCTGATGCTGACACAACCCTCGGTTTTTCCGGCTTCGCTCTCACCGCCATCACCACCCCAACGACCAGCAACACAATCCCACAGGCCGTTAATACAGGCGGTACGCTCTGGCGCATCAGGAAGGTATAAAGCAGCCCGGCCAGGGTTTCGAAAACAATCAGCGGCCCCAGGATCACCGTTGGCAGTTTCTGGCTGGCAATGTTCCAGCACAGCGCGCCCACCCAGGAACACAGCACTGCAATCGCCACCATCAGGGCAACAAATACCCACGGTCTGGGTCCGAAGGGTTGGGCGAAATCGGGCTGTTGATGGCCTAACCAGAGGCACGCTCCAACATATCCCAGCAGTGAAACGGGCAACGTAACCAGGGCCTGAGCCGTCGCCCACATCATCGGATGCTTGTCCGGGTTCTCACGCAGCCAGCGTGCATTGCGCAGGGCATACCATGCCCAACACGCCACGGAAACGAACGCCAGCAGAATGCCGGAGCCGTAACGCCACAGATCAAAGTCCTCCAGCCCATGACGCAGCTCGGCAATATTGACGCATATTAGCCCTACGGCGGTACACAACAGCGCAGGCACCATTTTTGGCCACGCCAGTTTGCCATCGCGGTGGCTATAGAGCAGGTTAGCAAAGATGGGGATGACAACCGGCAGTGTGCCGATAATCATGGTCGAGACCGGGGCCCCGGTGCGTTGAATGGCACTCGCCAGGCAAACGTAATAGATGAGGTTGCCCATCATGGTCAGCGCCAGCGCGGTGCGCCAGTCCTGACGGCTAAGCTGACGCAGGCGCGCGCGTCCCAGCCATGCCAGAGGTAAGGCTATCAGCCCCAGCGCCAGATAACGTCCGGTCGACTGCAGTATTGCCGGGTATTCGGGCACGATCAGCGGGCCAACAAAAATCAGCCCCCACATCATCCCTGCCAGCAGGGCATACAACACGCCACTAATCATTTTTCCATCCCTATTGCTTCACGTTGCGCTCAGTGTAGGAGGGGCAAATGCGCGCGTATTGTATGAGATTGCGCATTAGCGCCGGGTGACCTGCTTCTGGTAGCGCACGGGCGTAATGCCGTAGCGGCGGGTAAATGCCCGGGTCAAATGTGACTGGTCGGTCAGCCCGGTCGCCGCAGCGACCTCAGCTGCGGGCATGCCATGGGTGAGGAACGCTTTGGCGCGCCACAGGCGGATAGCCATCAGCATCTGGTGCGGCGTAACGTGGAAATGGGCTTTGAACTGGCGCTGAAAATGATACGGACTGAGCGAAACGACGTTGGCCAGCTCATCCAGCGTCAGGGAGTGCATATAGTTGTCATGCAGATACTCACGCACACGTTCGAAGCGGTGCGCACCTTCCTGAACCACCGGCGCGTGATGGGCCAGGGGCTGAAAGGTCTCAATCAGATCCAGCAATAATCCTTTTTGCGCCAGCGGATCGTCCGTATGCCACAGGCCATAGATGAGCCTGCCGATTTGCTGCGAGCGCTGGGGGTCAAAACGGGTCACCTCGCTGAACCACCAGTGCCGGAGGCCGGTTACCTCTTCCAGCAGGTCAGGTTCGATGTAAACCATCCGGTAGCGCCAGCCGCCTTCGGTGGCGGATTCCCCGGTGTGGATCTCGTCCGGGTTCATGGTAACGACGGATTTCTCCGGCGCGAGGTGCTGGGTACCGCGATAGCGAAAACGTTCGGCACCGGTTTCAATCGTGCCGATCCCGAAGGCTTCATGGGTGTGAGGCTCAAAGGCGTAGCGGGAAATATGCGCGTGATAGAGTTCGATGCCCGGCACCTGCGCCAGATGGCGAAAGCGCGCGCTGTCTCTCTCATCAATGAACTGTTCCGGTACGCCTTGCACGTTGAGCCTCCTCGTGGTCATCGCTTCATTATCAGAGATGACCCGAGGGGATGCCACAAAAAATAACCAATCTGTAACAATTACAGAATGGCTTTAATGCTCTCCGCCAGCGGCGTGGTCGGGCGGCCGATCAGTGTGCTCAGGGTATGGCTGTCGTCAAACAGGCCGCCTTTGGATGCACCCACGTCGGAGTCCGCGAGCATATCCGCCAGCCCCGCAGGCAGACCCACCCCCTTCAGCGCGGCGGCAAAATCGGCTTCGCTGAGATTCTGATAGGTCACCGGCTTCCCGCTCTGTTTGCTGAGTTCAGCCGCCAGCTCGCTCAGCGTCCAGCCGTGGTCGCCAGCCAGTTCATATACCTTGCCAGCATGACCCTCTTCAGCGATCACTTTGGCTGCGGCGGCGGCGTAGTCTGCACGGGTGGCAGAGGCAATTTTGCCTTCGCCTGCCGCACCTATAAACACGCCATGCTCAATCGCCGGTGGCGCGCTTGCCAGATAGTTTTCGGTATACCAGCCATTGCGCAGCAGGGCATAAGGAATGCCGGACGCCGCCAGCGCTTTCTCCGTCTCGACGTGTTCAACGTGCAGGCCCAGCGGGGAGCGATCCGCATGCAGCAGGCTGGTGTAGGCGATGAATTTCACGCCAGCGGCTTTGGCGGCGTTAATGACGTTCTGATGTTGGGTTGCACGCTGGCCGACTTCGCTGGAGGAGATCAGCAGCAGCTTATGCACGCCGCTCAGCGCGGCGGTGAAGGCGGCTTCGTTCGTGTAATCCGCCTGACGAACTACAATTCCCTGCTGGCTTAAGGCGTCGGCTTTCGCCGGGTTACGGACAATGGCGACAATCTCGTTTGCCGGAACCGTTTTCAGCAGTTCTTCAATAACGTATTGGCCAAGCTGGCCGGTAGCGCCGGTAATCGCAATCATGATGAATCTCCTTCGTGTTTGTCTGGTGTTATGGCACACTAGCACCATAGCTAACTTTTAGTAAGTACGTACAAAAAGGTAAGTATGAAAACAACGATACCGACACTCAGCGAACAAATGCGCGATGGCAACCTCTTTGCGGAACAGTGTCCTTCCCGGGAGGTGCTCAAACACGTTACCAGCCGCTGGGGCGTGCTGATTCTGCTGGCCCTGCGTCAGGGAACGCATCGCTTCAGCGATCTGCGCCGCAAAATGGGCGGGGTAAGCGAAAAGATGCTGTCCCAGTCGCTTCAGGCGCTGGAGCAGGACGGGTTTGTCGATCGCGTGTCATATCCGGTTGTGCCGCCGCACGTAGAGTATAGCCTGACGCCGATGGGGATTGAGGTCAGTGAGAAAGTGGCTGCGCTGGCGGACTGGATTGAGGTGAATACGCCGAAGGTGATGGCGAATCGGGACGATCGGGCGGCGTGACATGCCGGGTGGCGGCTTCGCCTTACCCGGCCTACCCGATCTCGTAGGTCGGGTAAGCGAAGCGCCACCCGACACAATCACCGCGACTTGCTTAGGTCAACCTGATAAATCGCGAAGCCAATATCATCGGTCGCCACCTTCTTCATCGGATACTGCGCCTTATCCTTAATGAACGCGGCGGCCTTATCGGACGGTGACGTTTCAAAGCGGATATCCAGTTTCGTATCGCTGTGGATCGGTGCCAGGCGCCAGTTGTTATCCACGGCCGGGTGAATTTCGCCCGCCTTCTTCGACTCAGCACTGATCCACGCCGCCAGTACCGAGCGGTTTTCGTCCGGTGAAGCAAAGGCGATGTGGTTATCTCCCGTACCGGCAAACTTACCGCCATAGGCGCGGTAGTTATTGGTTACCACCAGGAAGGTGGCATTCGGATCGATCGCCTTACCGTTGAAGGTCAGGTTTTTGATGCGCTCGGCCTGCGGGTTAATGGCCTGGCACTCGCCGTCATATTTCGCGGGTTGGGTAACGTCAATCTGATAATTCACGCCATCGATCACGTCAAAGTTATAGGTTCGGAAGCCATCCCAGTTAATCAGCGACTGCGGTTTACTGCTCTTCGGATCGATCTGGTTAAACTGTCCGGCAGAGCACTCCAGCCATTCCTTCACTTCTTTACCCGTCGCTTTCACCACCACCAGCGTGTTCGGATAGAGATAGAGATCGGCGGCGTTACGGAACGTCAGCTGGCCTTTCTCAACTTCGACATAGCTTGCCGGGTCGTTCTTACGCCCGCCAACTTTGAATGGCGCAGCGGCAGACAGCACCGGCAGTTTTGCCAGATCCGGATCGCCCTGAACAAAGTGTTCGGCATAGGCCTTCTGCGCCATGTTGACGACCTGAACGGTTGGGTCATCCTGCACCAGCGCCAGGAAGCTATACATATTATCGGCGGATTGGCCGATCGGCTTGCTGACGAATTCGCGGGTGGCGTCGTGATCGTGCTTCAGCACGTCGACCAGTTTTTTATCTTCAGCGGCCAGTGATTTTTTAGCCGCAGCGTCGTAAATCGGACGCGCCTCTGCTTTTGACTGAGTGACCTTCCAGCTGCCGCCGTCGTTATTGAGTACCAGATCCACCACCCCAAGGTGGTCGCCCCACATGCCCGGCATCACCGATGGCACGCCATTGAGCGTCCCTTTCTCGATGTCTGCGCCCTTAATGCTGGCAAAGTCCTTACCCGGGAAGACCGCGTGGGCGTGGCCGAACAGGATCGCATCGACGCCCGGGACTTCACTCAGATAATAAACGGAGTTTTCCGCCATGGCCTGATACGGGTCGGCGGAGAGTCCCGAGTGCGCAACCACCACCACCAGATCGGCCCCTTTTTCGCGCATTTCCGGCACGTATTTGCGCGCAGTTTCGGTAATATCGTTAACGGTCACTTTACCGTCGAGGTTGGCTTTATCCCAGGTCATGATTTGCGGCGGCACGAAGCCGATATAGCCGATTTTAAGCGTCTGTTTTTTACCGTCCCGATCGACAACCTCGGTCTCTTTAATCAGATAGGGGGTAAAGAGCGGCTTCTGCGTCTTAACGTCGATGATGTTGGCGTTAACGTAGGGGAATTTTGCGCCAGCCAGCGCATCGTGCAGGTACTTCAGGCCGTAGTTAAATTCGTGGTTGCCCAGGTTGCCGACGGCATAATCCAGCGTATTCATCGCCTTATAAACGGGATGGATCTCGCCTTTCTTTAGCCCCTTCGCGGCCATGTAATCCCCGAGTGGACTACCCTGAATAAGATCGCCGTTGTCCACCAGCACGCTATTTTTCACTTCACCGCGCGCGGCATCGATCAAACTTGCCGTGCGGACCAGACCGAATTTTTCGGTAGGGGTATCTTTGTAGTAATCGAAGTCCATTATGTTGCTGTGCAGATCGGTCGTTTCCAGAATACGCAGATCTACCGTCGCCGCCTGCACGCTCGCTGCAATCAGCGTCGCCAGAAGCGTTGCACTAAACTTAATCATCAGAGGAGTCCTTTTTTCGATCCATGCCACAAAAGAGTATGTATCTATAGCGTGTTGCTTACAGAAATGTGAATCCTGACAGAAAAAAGCGTACTGAAACCGGAATTGCTTCACAGATAGCGGAATTGTTCACATTACGATATAACTAAAACAATGAGTTAACCTCACTGCGTTAACAAAGAGGTGGAGAATGCTAGATAAAATTTGTCAACTCGCACGGGATGCGGGGGATGCCATCATGCAAGTGTATGACGGTGCAAAACCGATGGAGGTCGTCAGTAAAGCGGACGACTCCCCGGTCACGGCGGCGGATATCGCTGCGCATAAGGTCATTATGAACGGTTTACAGGCGCTGACGCCGGACATCCCCGTTCTGTCTGAAGAAGCGCCGCAGAGCTGGGATGAACGCCAGCACTGGCAGCGCTACTGGCTGGTCGATCCGCTGGACGGTACCAAAGAGTTCATCAAGCGCAACGGGGAGTTCACCGTTAATATCGCCCTGATTGAAAAGGGAAAGGCGGTGCTCGGCGTGGTTTACGCCCCGGTGATGAAGGTGATGTACAGCGCGGCGGAAGGTAAAGCCTGGAAGGAGGAGTGCGGCGTTCGTAAGCAGATCCAGGTGCGCGATGCGCGCCCACCGCTGGTGGTGATTAGCCGCTCGCACAGCGACAGTGAACTGCAGGAGTACCTGCAGCAGCTGGGGGAACACCAGACGACGTCGATTGGTTCATCGCTGAAATTCTGCCTGGTGGCGGAAGGACAGGCGCAGCTTTATCCGCGCTTTGGGCCGACTAACGTCTGGGATACGGCGGCAGGGCACGCGGTTGCTGCGGCCGCCGGGGCGCATGTTCATGACTGGCAGGGCAAGCCGCTGGACTATACCCCGCGTGAATCCTTCCTCAACCCCGGCTTCCGCGTCTCGATTTATTGAGCCAACAGCTTGTGCAGCAGGGCGACGACCTGCTGCACCTCTTCCTGGGTCAACGCGCCGTCTTTCACCCACTGGACGCGACCTTCCTTATCCAGCACGATAATCGCGGAACTCTCTTCCTCCAGCTGCCAGGCCTTACGGGTGACTCCGTTGCTGTCGACGATAAACTGCGACCACGGATAGAGCTTCTTATTACTCTCAAGGCTTGAACGCACAAACATCCCGGAGCCGGGAATCGCGTCATCGGTGTTCACAATCGTGGTGGTCTGGTAGCGATCGTGCGGGAATTTTGCGGCCTTGATCGCTTCCACCAGGTTGGCATTTTTCTCTTTTGCAGATGTACGACCGGCAATATGTTGTACAACTCTCACTTTGCCTGCGAGCTGCGCGCTATTCCAAGCTTTATAGCTAAACTTATCATTGTCGAGAATCAATTCTCCCCGGTCAGCAATGCCGACTGGCGGGACACGTTGTCCTTTTTCAATGTTGTGAGCGCAAGCCCACAGGGGCAGCAGCAGACAAGCTGCTGCAAGGATGTTACGTAGGGTCATGGCGTTTCCTTATTGTTTGCAGGTGATCCGACCACTTGGTCTTACGCTTTTAATGATAAGTGCGATCAATGTGGTTTTCCCGCAATCCCAATGCCAGTTTGCGGGTGAACGCACATATCCATGAAAAAACGACGGCTTATACTGCTCTCAGTCACGCTTTGCAAAGATTATTCTGAATAATTGTAATCAAACGGTAAATAAACTTATGCACACTGGGTAACACCGTAGTTCTGGTCTATAGTCATTGGGCATCAAAATTTGCGCTCAGGACAGTCGGGCTGATTGTGGCACCGCAAGAGCGTATGATTCGCAGGAGATACAAGAATGAAAATTTTCCAACGCTACAACCCGCTTCAAGTGGCGAAGTACGTGAAGATCCTGTTCCGTGGACGGTTGTACATCAAGGATGTTGGCGCTTTTGAATTTGATAAGGGCAAGATCCTTATCCCAAAAGTGAAGGACAAACAGCACCTGTCTGTGATGTCCGAAGTCAACCGTCAGGTTATGCGTCTGCAAACTGAGATGGCTTAACCAACGTGCTATGCAGTAGTTAAAAAGACGGCTCCCAATGGGAGCCGTTGATGTATATGGGTCTTACGCCGACACCTTATCTTCTGCGTCAGGCATCCGCGGCACCAGCACGGTCGGTTTGTTGTCGATGCGCGTCACCAGCAGCTGGTCGATGCGGTAGTTATCAATGTCCACCACCTCAAACTTGTAGCCGGAGAACTTCACCGAATCGGTACGTTTCGGGATTTTGCGCAGCATAAACATCATAAAGCCGCCGATGGTTTCGTAATTACCGGACTGCGGGAACTCGTCGATGTCCAGCACGCGCATGACGTCTTCAATCGGTGTACCGCCATCAATCAGCCACGAGTTATCGTCACGCTGAACAATCTGCTCCTCCAGCCCCTGGCCCACCAGGTCGCCCATCAGCGTGGTCATCACGTCGTTCAGCGTAATGATCCCCACCACCAGCGCGTATTCGTTCATGATGACGGCGAAGTCTTCCCCGGCGGTTTTGAAACTTTCCAGCGCTTCCGAGAGCGTCAGGGTGTCTGGCACGATCAGGGTGTTGCGGATCTGCACGCCGCTGTTGAGCGCCAGGCTCTGGTTTGCCAGCACGCGGTTGAGCAGGTCTTTGGAGTCGACGTAACCGATGATGTGGTCGATATCTTCATTACAGACCAGGAACTTAGAGTGCGGATGCTGTGCCACTTTGTTCTTCAGGCTCTGCTCATCCTCATGCAAATCGAACCAGATAATGCTTTCACGGCCCGTCATGGAAGAGGGCACGGTACGGGATTCCAGTTCGAATACGTTCTCAATGAGTTCGTGTTCCTGCTTACGCAGCACCCCGGCCAGCGCGCCAGCTTCCACCACCGCATAGATGTCGTCAGAGGTGATGTCGTCTTTACGCACCATGGGCAGCTTGAAGATGCGGAAAATCACGTTTGCCAGGCCGTTGAAGAACCATACCAGCGGACGGAACACGAACAGGCAGAAGCGCATCGGGTTGATGATACGCAAAGCCACAGCTTCTGGCGCAATCATACCGATGCGTTTCGGGGTCAGGTCAGCGAAGAGGATGAACATGCCGGTAACCAGCGTGAAGGAGAGAATAAAGCTCAACTGCTCGGCCAGTTCGGCGGACATGTACTGCACAAACAGGCTGTAAAACGCCGGCGAAAACGCTGCATCGCCCACGATACCGCCGAGAATGGCGACCGCGTTCAGGCCAATCTGCACCACGGTGAAGAAGGTGCCGGGGTTCTCCTGCATTTTGAGAATGCGGGAGGCGTTGATGTTGCCTTCATCAGCAAGCAGCTTCAGTTTGATTTTACGGGAGGCGGCCAGCGAAATCTCCGATATCGAGAAAAATGCACTGACGGCAATCAGACAAAGTATTACTAAAATACTGTTTAACATAGTTTATCCGGCTTCTCGCCAGATCCTCAGAAGGGGAATTGATACCATTTGTGTGAAAACACGTAGAACGTCAGCCCGTAGCGTTGAGCTGATTATTTCAGCGGGTAGTATAGCGTAAAGAGATGTAAATCTGCCAGAGGTCACATTTTGGCATAAAAACAGACCGGACAGTGGAGTGCTGACCGGTCTGTGCGGTTATTTCACGGGAGATAAATGGGCGCTTCCCACCGTCTGTCGTGTGGCGTCGCCTCCCCACACCTGGTCATACTCGTATCCGGTTAACTGCTTGATGATCACCCGAGTCCTGGCGTCGCAGTCGCGGTAATCTCCGCCCAGTTTCCGTCGGGCAATCTCCTTGAGGAGCAACTTATGCGTCTCGCGGGTGAGCTTAAACTTGTAGGTAGTGAAGAAACTCACCGCCAGAAGCGCCGCGGTGGCAAAAATCATCAGGCCGATAATGGCCCCCAGCGCGCTTTCCGGTTGTGCGCCACTGCCTTTCACGAAACCGGACTCCTGCAGCACCAGACCAATAATCATGATGGCAATAGCCACGGTACTTTTGCGGGTCAGGACCATCACACCGGCAAAAATCCCTTCGCGTCGCTGCTGCGTCACCATCTCGTCGATATCCGGAATGAAGCTGTAGATATTCCACGGAATGTAGTAAAGGCCGGAGCGGGCGGCACCCAGCAAGATAAAGACCGCCGAGAACAGCAGCGTCGGCACCTGCGTTTCGGTAAGGTAGACCGTAAACAGGAATACCAGCACGCAGAAAATACAGCCGTAGGAGAGGCGGAGCGCGGCGGAAGGAGTCACATTCAGCCGGTTCAGCAACAGCATAAACCCGTATGTGCCCGGCACCGAGGCGAAGGCCGCAATGCTCAGCCAGCCAGATACCGCTGCCGCATCCTGGCTCAGGCAATACACGACATAATAGGTAAAGACCGAACCGAATACGTCCATCGCCGTAAACGAAAAGATATAAATAATGATATGCAGCCGGAACGCGCGAATGCGGAATGAAGAAAAGAGATCCAGAACCAGATATTTCAGGTGATTGAGTATCCCGCTGCTGCGCTGGTTATCCACTTTAAAATCGGACTCTTGCTGCACATCTTTGGCTTCCCAGGTGGTGTACCAGGTAATAAATACCGCAATGCAAAATACGCAGGAAAATATCAGCCCGGTAAGGGTATAGGTAAACGGATTATCTTTACCCGTGAACTGCATAATGACGCCGGGGACGGAAACCGCAAGAAACCCCCCGAGCTGAGAGCAGATCATGCGCACGCCGGAAAGGCGGCTACGCTCTTCATAGCGGTTTGTCATTTCCGCTGCCAGCGTTTCCCACGGGACCAGCACCATCGCCGACAGCAGTTCAATCGAGAGATAGGTGCCCAGATAGTACCAGTAGCCCATGTCCGTCATCCACAGCAGGGCATACAAAAACATGAGCGGTGAGCTGAGTAATAAAAAGAAGCGGCGGCGGCCAAATTTACGTCCGAGCCAGGTATCACCGAAATTATCGGTGACGTATCCCATAATGGGGCTGAGGAGTGCGTCAATAACGCGGGCAATGGCGAATATTGAACCCGCTTCAATCACTGAGAGTCCGCAATAGGTGGTGTAAAAAAAGAGCAGCCAGGTGCCGATAATGGCAAAAGCGCCCCCGCCAAACAGATCGGTTACGCCGTAGCCAAGCGCTACGCCGTAACCAACTCTACGTTCAGTTGGTTTGACCATAATAATATCCAGTGTAGGGTAATGATTAACCTGTGTTTCAGGTCGTTTTTTTATTTACTGCTGGACGACACATTACGTTCTAATTATTGATATCTATCCATTTTCTTAATTGAGATGAGCGATAAAGGGCCTCCACAAGGGTGAGTGATTTCCCGGCAGCATGGATATCGGTGTAGTCCGTTTCCGGGTGATGAATGGCATGATAAAAACGGCGGATCGCCTGCTGGTGTCCCAGCCCCCAGTAGCTTTTGACCGAGCCGTCAGGAGAATCATCGGTTGCCAGCTTGCGACGTTCGCCCGGGGTAATGCGCCAGAGCACATTGTCATTGAGCAGCAGCGAACCCCGTTCGCAATGGATCTCAAGCCAGAGGGGGGAATCCGTGGTATTGCAGTTGCTGGCATAAAACAGGCCACGCGCGCCGTTAGCAAAGTGCAGCGTCGCCATTGCGCTGTCCTCCCCTTCGGTTACGTCCGCCAGCTCACCGCTCTCCACCACGCCTTTCAGGCGCGTGACCCCGCCAGCGAACCACTGCATCAGGTCGAGGGTATGGATCGCCTGGTTGATCAGCAGACTGCCGCCTTCCGTTGCCAGCCGTCCACGCCACGGACTTTCGGTGTAATAGGCGCCCGACCGCGACCACGTCAGCACCGCTTTCATGCCGAGCATCTTCCCCAGCCCGCCCTCGCTTAACTCCTGTCGGATGCGCAGGCTGGTGGGATTGAGCCGGTTCTGATAGCAAACGCCGAGCAGGCCCGGCGCCTGCTCGACTGCCTGGACGATATCGCCGAATTCACTGCTGTTCATCCCCACCGGTTTTTCGCAGAACACATGCTTCCCGGCGGCGAGCGCCGCCAGAATCATACGTTTATGCTCGAAATGCGGCGTACAGATATGGACCACGTCGATGGCATCATCCAGCAGCATTTCCTGGTAATCCTGATAAAAACGGCACTGATAGGCCATCGCCAGCGTCAGTCCTTTAACGCTGTCGATATCCACCAGCGCGCGCAGCGCGACGTTGGGGATCTGGCGTAATGCATTCACATGGCAGCGGTGAATCGCGCCGGCACCGATAACCGCTGTGTTCAGGATCGTCATCGTTGCCTCCCGTTATGCCGTCGCGTTGGCCAGCATCTGAGCCTTTACGCAAAGCTCCGCCGCCTTGAAGGCGTGCGCCTGCGTCATGGCGTTTTCGGTCCGGTGCAGGCAGTCGAGGATCAGTTCACCAAAGAACGGGAACCCGACCTGCCCGGCGACGGGATAACGGAATTCTCCCTCCTTGTTCACCAGGTAAACCACATCCTGCTCGCCGCGGGTTAAATCGACATATTTGCGGATTTCGATATAGCCTTCGGTGCCGAGCAGGGTCAGACGACCGTCGCCCCACGTTGACAGCCCGTCTGGCGTAAACCAGTCGCAGCGGAAATAGCCGCTGGCACCGTTTTCCCCTTTCAGCATCGCGTCGCCGAAATCTTCGAAGGCGGGATACTGCGGGTGTTTAACGTTGCGAACCTGGCTTGCCACCACCGAGGCGTCGCTGTTGCCGGTATAAAAAAGGAACTGCTCAATCTGATGGCTCCCGATATCGCAGAGAATGCCGCCGAAGTCGCGACGATCGTAGAACCACTCCGGACGACCGGTCCCTTCCCGGTGCGGACCGGTTCCCAGGGTTTGCACGACGCGGCCAATCGCGCCCTGCTGCACCAGTTGTCCGGCAAAGACCGCGCTCTCTACGTGCAGACGCTCGCTGTAATACACCGCGTATTTCTTCCCGGTTTGCGCCACCATTGCTTTGGCATCGGCCAGCTGTTCAAGGGTGGTGAGCGGCGCTTTATCCGTGAAATAGTCCTTACCTGCGGCCATCGCTTTCAGCCCCAGCGCACAGCGCCCGGACGGGATGGCCGCACCCGCCACCAGGCGCACCTCGTCGTCGTTGAGTATCACGTCCAGCGACGCCGCCACGTGGGCCTGCGGATATTGCTGGATGAATTTATCCACTTTCGCCGGGTCGGGGTCGTACACCCATTTCAGCGTGGCGCCGGCTTCAATCAGGCCGTTGCACATGCCGTAAATATGACCGTGGTCGAGTGCGGCAGCGGCAAAAACAAATTCACCTTCCCGGACAACCGGCTGCGGTTTACCTACCGGGGCGTAGTTCATTCCGTCTTTCTTGTTCATGATGACATTCCTCGATCCAGATCTTTTCCCAGGGGGATGGCACCGACTTCGCTGAAGTTGGCCACGCTTGCGGACTTCTCATAAAAACGGGGGGCGAGGGCGTTCGTCCCGCCGGTACGGTAAAACGGGTCATCGCGCTGAATCGGCAGCGGGACGACGGTGCGGGTAATGGCTGATTTATAAATTGCGGTAATCAGTTCGAGGGAACGCTTGCCCTGCAGGCCATCCACTAACGGTGCCGTGCCGTGCTCAATGGCATAAAGCAGGTCGTTAATCTGCCCGTTGTGTAGCGTCCATTCGAGTTTGCGGGTGTCGTGAAAAACCGCGTTGAGTTGCGCTTCTCGCGGCAGATCGTGGCTTTCCTGTGGGAAGCCGTTATCGGCGCTGACGCTGGCAAAGGCCTGCCACGGCGCGGAGATACGCGCTTTATCGCCCTGAATGATGATTTTCTGATCTTCCCCGTGGTGCACCACCGAGGCGGTAAGCTGCGTGAGCGCGCCGTTCGGGTATTTGAAGATCGCGGCGCTGAGGTCTTCCACCTCGGCATTGTCGTGCGCCACGTTGGTCATCATTGCCACGACCTCCGACGGGAAGCCGAGCATCCACTGGATGGCGTCGATATGATGTACCGCGTGGTTAAGCGTGCAGCCACCTCCCTCTTTTTCCCAGGTGCCACGCCACCATAGGTCGTAATAGCAGTGTCCGCGCCACCAGAACGAATCCACCTGCGCATGGCAGATTTTTCCCGCGAGGCCGGAATCCAGTGCGGCTTTTAAGCGCCAGAAAGCATCGGTAAAGCGGTTCTGAGCGATGATGGAGAGCGTTTTACCGCTGGCCTGCTGTGCGGCGATCATCGCGTCGCACTCTTCCAGCGAGGCGGCCATCGGTTTTTCGCACAGCACATGGCACCCCGCGCGCAGGGCATCAATGCTGATCTCCGCGTGAACATAGGGCGGCGTACAGACATCGACGATGTCCACATCGGGCTCTGACGCCAGCATCTGCTGGTGGCTTGCGTACACGCGGGCATCCGTCAGGCCGTAGCGTGCTTTTTTCTCGTGGGCTTTTTCCGGGTAGATATCGACCAGCGCGACGATCCGGCAACGCTGACCAAACTGCAAATAGCCCTGAATATGGTTATGCGAGATATTCCCTGTTCCCACGATAGCGACATTTAACATCGTGTTTCTCCGCTGTTACCAGGTGCCAGAGGCGTCCAGCGTGATGCTGGCGGTCTCTTTAGCTACTGAGGTGCTAATACGCTGCTGAAGCAGGCGCAGATACTGTTTCTCGTTGAGCGGCAGGTCGACCCAGTCGTCTGTCCAGGTGGAGAGGTGCATGGCGTTGGAAAGCGTAAGCCCGCGGATCCCTTCCAGACCCGGTGCAATCAGCGGCTCGCCGCGCAAAATGGCGGCAGAGAAATTGGCGGTAATAACGTGATGTTCGCTGCATTCCGGGGCGACGGGGATGGAGACCTCCCAGCATTCGGGTTCACCAAAACCGTTTTGCCAGCGGGCATTGAAGGCGGTTTCGGATTCACGTAACCGCCAGTAGCGCAGTTTCCCCTCTTCGACGACCACCTTGCCGCGGTCGCCAACGATTTCCAGGCGGTTGGTCCCCGGTGTTTCCGCGACGGTAGTGATAAACACGCCCGTCGCGCCATTGGCGTACTCCGCATAGGCGGTGACCTCGTCTTCCACTTCGATATCGCGATGTTTGCCGAACTGGCAAAACGCGCGCAGACGGACCGGCATTCCGACCAGCCACTGCCAGAGATCGAGCTGATGCGGATCCTGGTTGAGCAAGACGCCGCCACCTTCCCCTTTCCAGGTGGCGCGCCAGCCGCCGGAGTTGTAGTAGCTCTGCGAGCGATACCAGTTGGTGATGATCCAGTTGGAGCGGCGGATCTCGCCCAGCTCGCCGCTGTCGATAAGGTCTTTTACCTTCTGATAAAGCGGGTTCGGGCGCTGGTTGTACATGATGCCAAACACCACGTCGCACTCCCGGGCGCAGGCGTTCATCTCCTGCACCTGCGCCGTGTATACCCCCGCCGGTTTTTCACACAGGGTATGAATGCCGTTGCGCATCGCCAGCATCGACAGGCGCGGATGCTCGTAGTGCGGCGTCGCGACAATCACCGCGTCGATAAGCCCGCTCTGGATCATCTCCTGGGCGTCACTGAACACGGGGAGATTGCCGACCAGCTGGCGAATGGCCGGGTGCTTTTCCGGTGCATTATCGCAAACCGCCGCCAGGCACGCGTCGCTGACCGTACCCGCCAGTAAATAGCGCGCGTGGACCGTGCCGATATTACCTATTCCAATAATGCCAAAACGTACCTTATCCATGTCACACCTTAATTTCTGTTGAAAAGAAGTGATGACCGGAAAATAGGAAAGGCGAGCCGCAGCGACAATGTGTTTTTGTGAGAATACTCGCAAGGTGATTAAGTAATCTCCAGGCTTTCTGAAATTTGGTTTTAAAATCAAAAGGCTGTTTCTGCAAATATTTGCAAAAACTGAATGAGAGCGAGGTCACACTATGCCGGGCAGGTTAAAAATGGAGGAGATTGCGGCCCTGACGGGCTATTCCGTCAGTACGGTATCTCGGGTATTAAGCGGCAAATCGTATACCAGCGATAAAGCCCGGGAGGCGATCGTTCGTACTGCCAGAGAATTAGGCGTACTGGAGTCCATGGCGAGCGGCAGACTGTTAATTAACGGTATCGCTGTTTTTGCGCCAGAAAGAACCTTTCAGGGACGCGGCGATATTTTTTATCTGGAAGTCACAAAAGGGATTACTGAAGCCTGCGCGCGACACAATGTGTGGGTGAGCTGCTGTGGATTAGAAGAACAGCACGCCGACGTGAAATTATTTATGGAAAAGGCCAGCCAGAAGAATATTAACGCGATAATTATTATTGGGACTGATGATTCCACCATATTTAAACTGGCGAGCACGTTAAATAAGCCCTGCGTGTTAATTAATTCCGTTGACCGGGATCGGGAGCTGGATGCCGTGTCACCCGATCACCGGGCGATTGGGTTTACCGCCATGCAGTATCTTTTTGAGCAGGGACATCGGCGTGTGCTCACGCTCACCTGCCTGCGGCGAGAAACGCTTTACGCGCGTCTGGACGGCATTAAAGAGGCGTACCGCCATTTTCACGTGGGCTTTGATCCCCAGCGTGATTTGCTCGTGACGGAGTGGTTTACCGCCGAAGAGGCTGAGCGGGCTCTGGATGCGTGGCTGATGAGCCATGATAGATCGCAGTGGCCGGAGGTGATTTTCCCGAACAGCACCAGCATGGTGGAAGGGGTGGTCAGGGCGTTAACCCGACACGGGCTGCGCGTTCCGGAAGATATTTCACTGATAACGACCGATTTTGCATGGAACCTGGCGCACCGTCTGGAAAAACCGGTCACGGGCGTGACGGTGCCCTGTCGGGAGCTGGGGATTGAAGCCGTTCACCTGCTGCAAACGCGGCTTAACCGACCGCAGGCGCCGGTCTTTAACCTGCTGTTGCAGGGAAAAGTGATGGATTACGGCTCGGTCTGTAATGCAACGCGCCACGCGGCTCGCGTGGCGCTGGAACGGTGATCAGGCCAGTTGAGGCGGCAGGCAGATGCCGATGCCTCCGATACCGCAGTAGCCGTATGGGTTTTTGTGCAGGTACTGCTGATGATCGTCCTCGGCATAGTAGAACGGTTTCGCGGTGGTGATTTCGGTTGTCACGTCACGCGTATCGCCCGCTTCCCGCATGGCCTGCTGGAAACGCTCAAGGCTGGCGCGGGCGGCAGCATCCTGCTCAGGCGTGAGCGGATAAATGGCCGAGCGGTACTGTGTGCCGTGGTCGTTGCCCTGACGCATACCCTGCGCCGGATCGTGGTTTTCCCAGAAAACCTGCAGAAGCTGCTCGTAGCGAATCACCGCAGGGTCGTACACCACGCGAACCGCTTCCGCATGGCCGGTCTCGCCGGAGCAGACTTCGCGGTAGGTTGGGTTAGGCGTGTAGCCGCCGGTGTAGCCAGCAGCGGTGCTGTATACGCCGGGCAGCTGCCAGAAGAGGCGCTCAACGCCCCAGAAGCAGCCCATGGCGAACAGGGCGATCTCCATTCCATCCGGCACGTTAGTCATCGAATGGCCATTCACGGCGTGTAAAGTTGCCACTGGCATAGGGGTGTTGCGTCCCGGTAATGCATCAGCTTGTGAAACCAGATGCTTTTTGTCGAATAAACTCACGATGGGGCCTCCCGGGGTGCGATGTTTCGGTTAAGGTTGTCACGACGCGTTTAATTGAACACAATAAATGCGCTGAATGAGTCTAGATTTAATCATAAGAAATATTTGGGTGTTACACCCATTTTCAACCCGTGATGTGGGTTTTTGGCTAACAGGCCGTATTTTGCCGCGGAGCGGCACTGCATTTGCTTCCAGGGTGGAAACAGGGATATTCAGGAGAAAACGTGACAAAAATCCGCCAGTTATGTTTGGTCAGTGTGTTGCTGACAAGCGGGGTTGCCAGCGCGGCGAATGTCCGTTTGCAGGTTGAGGGGCTTTCCGGAGCGCTGGAAAAAAACGTGCGTGCGCAGCTGTCGACCATCGAGAGTGATGAGGTGACGCCGGACCGGCGTTTTCGCGCGCGCGTGGATGACGCGATCCGTGAAGGGCTGAAAGCGCTGGGTTATTACGAACCCACCATTGATTTCGATCTCCGTCCGCCGCCAAAGAAGGGGCGTCAGGTGCTTATTGCCCGCGTCTCGGCGGGGGAGCCGGTACGGATTGGCGGCACGAACGTCGTCCTGCGCGGCGGGGCGCGTACCGACCGGGATTACCTGGATCTGCTCAGCACGCGGCCGAAGATCGGCACCGTGCTTAACCATGGCGATTACGACCATTTCAAAAAAGAGCTGACGAGCGTTTCCCTGCGTAAGGGCTACTTTGACAGCCAGTTCAACAAAAGCCAGCTGGGCATCGCGCTGGCGCGACGCCAGGCCTTCTGGGACATCGACTACGACAGCGGGGAGCGCTACCGCTTTGGCGACGTGACGTTTGAAGGTTCGCAAATTCGTGAAGAGTACCTGCAAAACCTCGTGCCGTTTAAAAAAGGCGATTACTACCAGTCGAGCGACCTGGCGGAGCTAAACCGTCGTCTCTCCGCCACCGGCTGGTTTAACTCGGTGGTTGTCGCGCCGGAATTTGATAAGTCTCGCAAAACCAAGGTGTTGCCGCTGCATGGCGTTGTCTCGCCGCGCACCGAGAACACCATTGAGACCGGTGTTGGCTATTCGACCGACGTCGGCCCGCGCGTGAAGGCCACCTGGAAAAAGCCGTGGATGAACTCATACGGCCACAGCCTGACGACCAGCGCCAGTATCTCTGCACCGGAGCAGCAGCTTGATTTCAGCTATAAAATGCCGCTGCTGAAAAATCCGCTTGAGCAGTACTATCTGGTCCAGGGGGGCTTTAAGCGCACCGACCTGAACGATACAGAGTCCGATTCCACCACGCTTGCGGTATCCCGCTACTGGGATCTCTCCAGCGGCTGGCAGCGCGCCATTAACCTGCGCTGGAGCCTGGACCACTTTACCCAGGCCAACGTCACCAACACCACCATGCTGCTCTATCCTGGGGTGATGATCAGCCGCACCCGCTCGCGCGGCGGCCTGATGCCAACCTGGGGGGATTCCCAGCGTTACTCCATCGATTACTCCAACACGATGTGGGGTTCTGACGTGGATTTCTCGGTGATTCAGGCGCAAAACGTCTGGATCCGCACGCTGTATGACAAACACCGCTTTGTCATGCGCGGCAACCTCGGCTGGATTGAAACCGGCGATTTCGACAAAGTCCCGCCGGACCTGCGTTTCTTCGCCGGGGGCGACCGCAGCATCCGCGGCTACAAATACAAATCTATCGCGCCTAAAGACGATGACGGCAAGCTGATCGGGGCCTCCAAGCTGGCCACTGGCTCGCTGGAGTACCAGTACAACGTCAGCGGAAAATGGTGGGGTGCCATGTTCGTTGATGGCGGCGAGGCGGTGAGCGATATCCGCCGCAGCGACTTTAAAACTGGCGCAGGTGTAGGCGTGCGCTGGCAGTCACCGGTCGGGCCCATCAAGCTTGATTTCGCCGTTCCGGTCGGCGACAAAGAAGAACATGGATTACAGTTTTACATCGGTCTGGGGCCTGAATTATGAGTTTATGGAAGAAAATAAGCCTCGGGGTGCTGATTTTTATCGTGCTGCTGCTCGGTACGGTGGCGTTTCTGGTGGGGACGACGACCGGGCTGCATCTGCTGTTTAACGCGGCGAACCGCTGGGTGCCGGGGCTGGAGATAGGTCAGGTGACCGGCGGCTGGCGCGACCTGCGTCTGAAGAACATCCGCTATGAGCAGCCGGGCGTGGCGGTAAATGCCGGGGAATTTCACCTCGCGGTGAAGCTGGGCTGTCTGCGTGACAGCAAGCTGTGCGTTAATGATCTGTCGCTAAAAGACGTTAACGTGGCGATAGATTCGAAGAAAATGCCTCCGTCTGCGCCGGTGGAAGAAGAGGATAGCGGCCCGCTGAATCTCTCCACGCCGTACCCGATTGCGCTCTATCGGGTGGCGCTCGATAACGTCAATATTAAAATCGACGACACCACCGTTTCCGTCATGGATTTCACCTCCGGCCTGCGCTGGCAGGAGAAAAACCTGACCCTGACGCCAACCTCACTGCAGGGCTTGCTGATCGCGCTGCCGAAAGTGGCCGAGGTGGCGCAGGAAGAGATCGTCGAGCCGAAGATCCAGAATCCGCAGCCGGAAGAAAAGCCGCTGGGTGAAACGCTAAAGGATCTCTTCTCGAAGCCTGTTCTGCCGGAAATGACTGACGTTCATCTGCCGCTGAACCTCAATATTGAGGAGTTCAAAGGTGAGCAGCTACGCCTGACCGGCGATACCGACCTGACCGTCTACAACATGCTGCTGAAAGTCAGCAGCATTGACGGCAACATGAAGCTCGACGCGCTGGATATCGACACCAACCAGGGGTCGGTGAATGCGTCTGGTAACGCCCTGCTGCGCGACAACTGGCCGGTGGATATCACGCTGAACAGCGCGCTCAACATCGACCCGCTGAAGGGCGAAAAAGTGAAGGTCAAAGTGGGTGGGGCGCTGCGCGATAAGCTGGACGTCGGGGTCAATCTCTCCGGCCCGGTGGACATGGTTCTGCGCGCGCAGACTCAGCTGGCGGAAGCCGGGCTGCCGCTCAATCTTGAGGTCGTCAGCAAGCAGCTTTACTGGCCGTTTACCGGCGAAAAACAGTTCCAGGCCGATGACCTGAAGCTGAAGCTGAGCGGCAAGATGACTGACTACACGCTCTCGTTCCACACGGCGGTGAAGGGACAGGGCGTACCGCCCGCGAACATCACGCTGGATGCGAAGGGCAACGAACAGCAGGTCAACCTCGACAAGCTGACCGTCGCGGCGCTGGAAGGGAAAACGGAGCTGACCGCGCTGCTCGACTGGCAGCAGGCGATCAGCTGGCGGGGCGAACTGAAGCTGACGGGTATCAACACCGCCAAAGAGGTGCCGGACTGGCCGTCGAAGCTGGACGGGCTGATCAAAACGCGCGGTAGCCTGTACGGCGGTACGTGGCAGATGGACGTGCCGGAGATCAAGCTCACCGGTAACGTCAAGCAGAACAAGGTGAATGTTGAAGGCTCGGTGAAAGGCAACAGCTACCTGCAGTGGGTGATCCCGGGTCTGCACGTCGCGCTGGGGCGCAACACGGCGGATATCAAAGGCGAGCTGGGGGTAAAAGATCTCAATCTTGATGCCACCATCGACGCGCCGAACCTGGATAACGCCCTGCCGGGCCTGGGCGGAACGGCGAAAGGGTTAGTGAAAGTGCGCGGTACGGTCGACGCGCCACAGCTCCTTGCGGATATCACCGCCAATAATCTGCGCTGGCAGGAACTGAGCGTTGCTCGCGTCCGCGTGGAAGGAGATGTGAAATCCACCGATCAGATCGGCGGTAACCTGAACCTGCGCGTGGAGCGCATTTCTCAGCCGGACGTGAACATTAACCTGGTCACCCTGGACGCCAAAGGGAACGAAAAACAGCATGACCTCCAGCTACGCGTGCAGGGTGAGCCGGTTTCCGGGCAGCTTCACCTGACCGGCAGCTTCGACCGCAAAGCGGAGCGCTGGAAAGGGACGCTGGACAATACCCGTTTCAACACGCCGGTGGGGCCGCTGGCGTTGTCACGTTCTCTCTCGCTGGACTACCGTAATGCTGAACAAAAGATCGCTATTGGGCCGCACTGCTGGATCAACCCGAATGCAGAGCTGTGCGTGCCGCAGACCATCGATGCGGGCGCGGCAGGGCACGCGCAGGTAAACCTCAACCGCTTTGATCTGGCGATGCTGAAACCGTTTATGCCGGACACCACGCAGGCCAGCGGCGTCTTCAGCGGGAAAGCCGATGTCGCCTGGGATACGACCAAAGAGGGGCTGCCGCAGGGTAGCGTCACGCTTTCGGGCCGTAACGTGAAGGTGACGCAGGAGGTGAATGATGCGTCGCTCCCGGTGGCATTCGATACCCTCAACCTGAGCGCAGACCTGCATAACAACCGTGCTGAGCTGGGGTGGCTGATCCGTCTTACTAACAACGGTCAGCTTGACGGACAGGTACAAATTACCGATCCGCAAGGACGGCGTAATCTGGGCGGCAACGTCAATATCCGTAACTTCAACCTGGCGATGGTGAACCCGATATTCGCCCGCGGGGAGAAAGCCGAGGGTATGCTGAACGCCAACCTGCGTCTGGGCGGCAACGCGCAAAGCCCGCAGCTATTCGGTCAGATGCGCCTCAGCGGCGTGGACATCGACGGCAACTTTATGCCGTTTGATATGCAGCCCAGCCAGATTGCGATGAACTTCAACGGCATGAGCTCGACCCTGAGCGGTTCGGTGTTAACGCAGCAGGGGCAAATCAACCTGAGCGGTGACGCGGACTGGAGCCAGCTCGATAACTGGCGTGCCCGCATCGCGGCCAAAGGCAGCAAGGTGCGCATTACCGTACCGCCAATGGTGCGCCTGGATGTCTCGCCGGATGTGGTCTTTGAGGCGACGCCAAGCCTCTTCACCCTGGACGGGCGCGTCGACGTGCCGTGGGCGCGTATTGTGGTTCACGAGGTTCCGGAAAGCGCCGTCGGCGTCTCAAGTGATGAAGTTATGCTCAATGAAAATCTGAAACCTGTCGAACAGAAGAGCGCTGGCATACCGATTAATAGTAACCTTATCGTACACGTGGGGAATAACGTGCGGTTGGATGCGTTTGGGCTGAAGGCGAGGCTCACGGGCGATCTGAAAGTGGCCCAGGATAAACAAGGGCTTGGCCTGAACGGGCAGATCAATATTCCTGAAGGGCGTTTCCATGCCTATGGTCAGGATCTGATTGTGCGTAAGGGCGAGCTGCTGTTCTCCGGTCCACCGGATCAGCCTCTGTTGAACATCGAAGCGATTCGTAACCCTGAAGCGACGGAAAACGACGTCATTGCAGGCGTACGCGTCACCGGCTCTGCCGACGAACCGAAGGCGGAGATCTTCTCTGACCCGGCGATGTCGCAGCAGGAAGCCCTCTCTTACCTGCTGCGTGGACAGGGTCTGGACAGCGGTCAGAGCGACAGTGCGGCGATGACCTCAATGTTAGTCGGCCTGGGGGTTGCACAAAGTGGGCAGGTTGTGGGTAAAATCGGCGAGACGTTCGGCGTAAGCAATCTGGCGCTGGACACCCAGGGCGTGGGTGACTCCTCGCAGGTGGTGGTCAGCGGCTATGTACTGCCGGGTCTGCAGGTAAAATATGGTGTGGGGATCTTTGACTCACTGGCAACACTCACGCTACGCTATCGCCTGATGCCTAAGCTATATCTGGAAGCAGTGTCCGGCGTAGACCAGGCACTTGATCTGCTCTATCAGTTTGAGTTTTAGCAATGCGAATATTTGTCTACGGCAGTTTACGAACCAAGCAAGGCAACAGTCACTGGATGACCAATGCCCTGCTGCTGGGGAATTACAATATCGAAAATTACCAGTTGTACAGCCTGGGCCACTATCCAGGCGCGGTTCCCGGCGAAGGAACAGTACAGGGTGAAGTTTATCGTATTGATAATGCTACACTTGCCGAACTTGATGCCTTGCGCACCAGGGGCGGTGAATACGCTCGCCAGTTGATCCAGACGCCGTACGGAAGCGCGTGGATGTATGTCTACCAGCGTCCGGTCGATGGGTTAACGCGGATTGTAAGCGGTAACTGGTTAGACAGAGACCAGTACTGAAAAACGACAACGCCACCGGAAGGTGGCGTTGTTTTTTGTGCGGCGGCTCGCAGCCCACAGTGAAATTTCCTCCTGCTTTCTTTTTTCCTTCGAGCGTTATTCCTAATCCTTTCATCACTTACGTTATCCGGTGGCGTTCATTGCTGATGAAGGGTAAAACATCATCCGCACCATAATGAGTTATACTATGTATAACTCTGGAGGTGTCGATGCGTATAACCATTAAGAAATGGGGAAACAGTGCCGGTATGGTCATTCCTGGCGTAGTAATGAAAGAACTTGGCCTAAAACCAGGTCAGAGTATGGAGGCTCAGGTGACAAATAATCAGTTAGTGCTTACACCGGTGAGTAAACAGTACTCGCTTGAAGAGTTGTTGGCGCAGTGTGATATGTCAGCCCCGGAAATTAACGAACAGGACGTATGGGGCACGTCAGGTCCCATAGGTGACGAAGTATGGTGAAGCGACCTTGTTTTGAACGAGGTGATATCGTTCTCGTCGGCTTCGATCCTGCAAATGGTCATGAACAAAAGGGCGCAGGCAGGCCCGCTTTAGTGCTATCCGTTAGCGCGTTCAACCAGCTGGGAATGACGCTGGTTGCGCCTGTTACACAGGGGGGAAATTTTGCCCGCTATGCGGGTTTCAGTGTGCCGCTGTCTTGTGAAGAAGGGAATATTCTGGGCGTCATTCTGGTAAACCAAATCCGAATGATGGATTTGGGCGCGCGTCTGGCAAAACGAATAGGCGTGGCATCAGATGAAACCGTAGAAGATGCGCTTTTAAGGCTACAGGCCATCCTGAGTTAAGCCAGGGCTTATCACTCAGGTATACGGTAGATACAAAAAAGCCCCGACTCGCGGGGCCTTCATTATCAGCGTAAGAATTACTTCTTAGCCGCGCGCTCGAAAGAGGCGATGATTTCTGCTTTCGCCGCTTCTGCGTTGTCCCAGCCGTCAACTTTAACCCACTTGCCTTTTTCGAGGTCTTTGTAGTGCTCGAAGAAGTGAGTGATCTGCGCTTTCAGCAGTTCTGGCAGGTCGTTCACATCTTTAATGTGATCGTACTCTTTGCTCAGCTTGGTGTGCGGTACTGCAACCAGCTTCGCATCTTCACCGGATTCGTCGGTCATTTTCAGCACGCCAACTGGACGGCAGCGAATGACTGCGCCTGGCTGCAGCGGGTATGGCGTTGGGACCAGTACGTCAACCGGGTCACCGTCCAGAGACAGGGTGTGGTTGATGTAACCGTAGTTGCATGGATAGAACATCGCGGTAGACATGAAACGGTCTACGAACAGGGCGCCGCTCTCTTTGTCCACTTCGTATTTGATCGGATCTGCGTTTGCCGGGATTTCGATAACTACGTAGATGTCTTCTGGCAGTTCTTTACCCGCTGGGACGTTGAGTAAGCTCATGTCGGTGTCCTTTAAAATGGATGGTAAACAAGTGGCAGGTATTATAGCCAACTCACGCTGAATGTCTCCGCCTGTTTTCGCATTCTCTCCCCGCCAGCACCACTTTTCAGACCGATTCCATGACAGAAAAATCCATAAACTCAGCCGCATTTTTAATGGTGAAATGAAAGCGATTACAAACTTGTGATTAACGTTTTATTCACTTTTCCGAAGTGTGATGTAACGCAATTCGTTACATATTTCATTGGCTATAGTCATTTCGCAGAACATCTTTTAACCAACAATAAACACCCCTACGAGGACGCTCATATGTGGAAGCGCTTACTTCTTGTCACAGCAGTTTCGGCAGCCATGTCGTCTATGGCGATGGCCGCCCCTTTAACCGTAGGTTTTTCGCAAGTTGGCTCTGAATCCGGCTGGCGTGCGGCAGAAACCAACGTTGCGAAAAGCGAGGCTCAGAAACGCGGCATCACGCTGAAAATCGCCGATGGTCAGCAAAAGCAGGAAAACCAGATCAAAGCCGTGCGCTCATTTATTGCTCAGGGCGTGGATGCCATCTTTATCGCGCCAGTGGTGGCGACCGGCTGGGAACCGGTTCTGAAAGAAGCCAAAGATGCTGAGATTCCGGTCTTCCTGCTCGATCGTTCCATCGACGTTAAAGACAAATCTCTCTATATGACCACCGTGACGGCCAACAACGTGCTTGAAGGGCAATTAATTGGCGACTGGCTGGTAAAACAGGTCGACGGCAAGCCGTGTAACGTCGTTGAACTGCAGGGCACCGTGGGGGCGAGCGTGGCTATCGACCGTAAGAAGGGTTTTGCTGAGGCCATCGCGAAAGCGCCAAACATCAAGATTATCCGCTCTCAGTCCGGCGACTTTACCCGCAGTAAAGGTAAAGAGGTCATGGAGAGCTTCATTAAAGCGGAAAACAACGGCAAGAACATCTGCATGGTTTACGCCCATAACGATGACATGGTGATTGGTGCGATTCAGGCGATTAAAGAAGCGGGCCTGAAGCCGGGCAAAGATATCCTCACCGGCTCTATCGACGGTGTGCCGGATATCTACAAAGCGATGATCGACGGCGAAGCCAATGCCAGCGTAGAACTGACGCCAAATATGGCGGGTCCGGCATTTGATGCGCTGGAGAAATTCAAGAAAGACGGCACGATGCCTGAGAAGGTGACCGTCACCAAGTCCACGCTCTACCTGCCGGATACGGCGAAAGAAGAGTTAGAGAAGAAGAAAAACATGGGCTACTAAGACCCGTGCCCCTCACCCCAGCCCTCTCCCCTGAGGGGAGAGGGAGAAAGGCAGGGCGGAGCTGGATATTAACAATTGGCACGAACAATCCCCTCTCCCCTCCGGGGAGAGGGTCAGGGTGAGGGGGAACCATGACCACTGAACAGCACCAGGAAATCCTCCGCACAGAGGGCTTAAGCAAATTTTTCCCGGGTGTAAAAGCGCTGGATAACGTTGATTTCAGCCTGCGGCGCGGTGAAATTATGGCGCTGCTGGGCGAGAACGGCGCGGGAAAATCGACGCTGATTAAATCTCTGACCGGCGTTTATCACGCCGATCGCGGCACCATCTGGCTGGAAGGCAACGCCATTTCGCCAAAAAATACCGCCCATGCTCAACAGCTTGGGATTGGGACGGTCTACCAGGAAGTGAACCTGCTGCCAAATATGTCGGTGGCGGATAACCTGTTTATTGGTCGTGAACCAAGACGTTTTGGCCTGCTGCGGCGCAAAGAGATGGAAGCGCGGGCGACGAAACTGATGGAATCCTACGGCTTCTCCCTCGACGTTCGCGAGCCGCTGAACCGGTTTTCCGTCGCGATGCAGCAGATCGTCGCCATTTGCCGCGCGATCGATCTCTCCGCGAAGGTGCTGATCCTCGACGAACCTACTGCCAGCCTCGATACCCAGGAAGTCGAGATGCTCTTTACCCTGATGCGCCAGCTGCGCGATCAGGGCGTCAGCCTGATCTTCGTCACACACTTCCTCGATCAGGTGTATGAAGTGAGCGATCGCATTACCGTACTGCGTAACGGCAGCTTTGTCGGCTGCCGTGAAACCCGCGAGCTGCCGCAGATTGATCTGGTCAAAATGATGCTGGGCCGTGAGCTGGAGACCAATGCGCTCCAGCGCGCAGGGCGCACGCTGCTGAGCGAAAAACCGGTGGCCGCGTTCAGCGATTACGGCAAAAAAGGGATCATCTCACCGTTTAACCTCGAAGTGCGCCCCGGCGAAATTGTCGGGCTGGCGGGGCTGCTAGGGTCAGGCCGGACCGAAACCGCCGAGGTGATCTTCGGCATCAAGCCTGCGGACAGCGGTACCGCGTTGATCAAAGGTAAACCGCAAACCCTGCGATCGCCGCATCAGGCCTCCTGTCTGGGAGTGGGGTTCTGCCCGGAAGACAGGAAAACGGACGGCATTATTGCCGCCGCCTCGGTGCGGGAAAATATCATTCTGGCGCTACAGGCGCAGCGCGGATGGCTGCGTCCAATTCCGCGTAAAGAGCAAAACGCCATTGCCGAGCGCTTTATTCGCCAGCTGGGTATTCGTACGCCGAGCGCGGAACAGCCGATCGAATTTCTCTCCGGCGGTAACCAGCAGAAAGTGCTGCTGTCACGCTGGCTGCTGACCAAACCGCAGTTCCTGATCCTGGATGAACCCACCCGCGGCATTGACGTTGGCGCGCACGCCGAAATTATCCGGCTTATCGAAACGCTGTGTGCCGACGGGCTGGCGCTGCTGGTCATTTCGTCCGAGCTGGAAGAGCTGGTGGGGTATGCCGATCGCGTGATCATCATGCGCGATCGCAAACAGGTGGCTGAGATCCCGCTGGATAAGCTGTCCGTTCCGGCGATCATGAATGCCATCGCGGCATAAGGAGTGAATTGTGATGTCCCGTTCGCTTTCGCAAACCGGTGAGTCAAAGCGCCGCTTTAACTGGCCAACCGGCACGCCGCAAATCGCAGCGCTGCTGGTGGTGTTACTGGTGGATAGCCTTGTCGCACCGCATTTCTTCCAGATTATTGTTCAGGATGGTCGCCTGTTTGGCAGCCCGATCGATATTTTAAACCGTGCCGCGCCCGTCGCGCTGCTGGCGATTGGTATGACGCTGGTGATAGCCACCGGCGGGATTGACCTCTCCGTCGGCGCAGTGATGGCTATTGCCGGGGCTACCGCAGCCTCCATGACCGTGGCGGGCCATAGCCTGCCGGTGGTACTGCTGGCGGCATTGGGAACCGGCGTGCTGGCCGGACTGTGGAACGGCATTCTGGTGGCGGTACTAAAAATTCAGCCTTTCGTCGCCACCCTTATTTTGATGGTGGCCGGGCGCGGGGTGGCGCAGCTGATCACCTCCGGACAGATAGTCACCTTTAACTCCCCGAGTCTGGCGTGGATCGGCAGCGGCAATTTCCTGTTCTTTCCAACACCGGTGATCGTGGCTCTGGTCACATTAGTGGTGTTCTGGCTTTTCACCCGCAAAACAGCGCTCGGCATGTTTATTGAAGCGGTGGGGATCAACATTCGTGCGGCACGAAATGCCGGGGTCAATACGCGGCTGATGGTGATGCTGACCTACGTGCTGAGCGGCGTTTGCGCCGCCATTGCCGGGGTGATTGTCGCGGCCGATATCCGCGGGGCCGATGCCAACAATGCCGGGCTCTGGCTGGAGCTGGATGCCATCCTCGCGGTGGTGATTGGCGGCGGATCGTTGATGGGCGGGCGCTTTAACCTGCTGCTCTCGGTCATTGGCGCACTGATCATTCAGGGCATGAACACCGGGATCCTGCTCTCCGGTTTTCAGCCGGAACTCAACCAGGTGGTAAAAGCGGTGGTCGTACTCTGCGTGCTGATCGTCCAGTCACCGCGCTTTGTCAGCATCATTAAGGGGATCCGTGGCCATGATAAAACGTAATTTACCGTTAATGATCACGCTGGGCGTGTTTGTGCTGGGGTATCTCTACTGTCTGACCCAGTTCCCCGGTTTTGCCTCAACGCGCGTGATTTGCAACATCCTGACCGATAACGCCTTTTTAGGCATCATCGCCGTCGGGATGACCTTTGTGATCCTCTCCGGTGGGATCGATCTCTCCGTTGGCTCGGTGATCGCGTTTACCGGCGTGTTCCTCGCCAAAGCGATCGGTTTCTGGGGGATCTCCCCTCTGGTAGCGTTTCCGCTGGTGCTGGCGATGGGCTGTGCGTTTGGCGCCTTTATGGGGCTACTGATCGACGCGCTAAAAATTCCCGCTTTTATTATTACCCTCGCCGGGATGTTCTTCCTGCGCGGCGTGAGTTACCTGGTATCGGAAGAGTCCATCCCGATTAACCACCCGGTGTACGACACGCTCTCCAGCCTGGCGTGGAAAATCCCCGGCGGTGGTCGTCTGAGCGCGATGGGGTTATTGATGCTGGGCGTGGTGGTGGTGGGTATCTTCCTTGCCCACCGTACCCGGTTCGGTAATCAGGTTTACGCCATTGGCGGGAACGCCACGTCGGCAAACCTGATGGGGATCTCGACCCGCAGCACGACCATCCGCATCTATATGCTCTCAACCGGCCTGGCAACGCTGGCGGGTATTGTCTTCTCGGTGTATACCCAGGCGGGCTATGCCCTTGCAGGCGTAGGCGTGGAGCTGGACGCGATTGCCTCTGTGGTCATTGGCGGCACGCTGCTCAGCGGCGGAGTGGGGACGGTGCTGGGAACGCTGTTCGGCGTAGCGATCCAGGGGCTGATCCAGACCTATATCAACTTTGACGGCACGCTCAGTTCCTGGTGGACCAAGATCGCCATCGGCATTCTGCTGTTTATATTTATTGCCCTGCAGCGCGGTCTGACGGTGCTGTGGGAGAACCGTCAAAGCTCGCCTGTTACTCGCGTAAACACCTCGGTAACAGAGCGATAACACGCTGAATTTGCTTAAAGTCTAAACATTTTCCGGTAGCGGCCGATAACCTTTTTTTCTGTCCAGAAATATCTCGCTACCGGAAATAATATCATGCTTAAAACGCTATCGATTCGTACCGGCTTGCTCTCTTTACTGGCCGTTATGACCCTTCTGCTGCTGATTGTCAGCGGCATTGGCATTTATGCCCTCACACAGAGTTCTTCTTCACTGCAGCGCATTAATCACCTTCAGGGTGAGCAGATGGTGCAGCTAAATACCGGCTATACGCTGATTCTGCGCGCGCGCAATGAGGCGGGCCAGGCCGTCCGGATGATGGAAATCGGCATGCTCGATGATGCGGCCAAATCGGTCAAAAACATCAATCAGGAAATCGCCGTGGCTCAGAAAACGCTGAAAGGCGTGATCGACGGCGGTGTGGCTGACGAGCAGGGGCAAAAGTTGCTGGATAACGTGGCAACCAGTCTGGCGACGTATAACCAGCAGGGCATCAACCCGATGCTAAAAACCCTGAATGACCAGAGCGCGGACAGTTATTACGACCTGCTGGAGAATACGCTGATCCCCGTGGCGAAACAGTTTGATAACGATATGCAGGCGTTTCAGACATGGAGCGAAGCGCGAGGGAAGGCGGAAGTCACTGCCGTACAGGCGAGCAAAACCCGCGTGCTGATCCTGATTATTGTCGCCGCGCTGCTGACGGCTGGCATCATCGTGCTTGCCTGGCTGGTGCTGCGCCATATGCTGCTTAAGCCGCTCTCTGCTTCCATTGCTCAGCTGGAGAATGTGGCGGCGGGCGATTTAACCCACACGCTGAATGCCCCGGCGAGCCAGGAATTTAACCGCCTTAACGCGGCGATAGAGGTGATGCGTCAGTCGCTGATGCACTCGGTGATGCGGGTACGCGATGCCAGCTCGCAAATCGACACCGGCAGCCGTGAGCTGACGGCGGGCAACCGGGATCTTGCCGAGCGTACAGAATCCACCGCCACCTCGCTGGAGCAGACCGCTGCCAGTATGGAACAGATTACCGCCACGGTGAAACTCAACGCCGATAATGCCGAGCAGGCGCACCAGCTGGCGAAATCGGTTTCTGATACCGCCGATCACGGCAGCGAAATGGTCTGCTACGTGATTGAAAAAATGCGTGATATCTCCGGCAGTTCAGCGCGTATTGCTGACATCCTGAGCGTGATCGATGGCATTGCCTTCCAGACCAATATTCTGGCGCTTAACGCCTCCGTGGAAGCGGCGCGCGCCGGCGAGCAGGGGCGCGGGTTCGCCGTCGTGGCGGGTGAAGTGCGTAACCTTGCCAGCCGCAGCGCCGACGCGGCGAAAGAGATCCGATCCCTTATCAGCGATTCGCAGACCCACGTTAACGAGGGCAGCGAGCTGGCCCAGCAGGCGGGTGAAACGATGGATGAGATTGCCACCGAAGTGCTGCGCATGACCAAACTGATGCGCGAGATTGCGACCGCGTCTCAGGAGCAGAGCCGCGGCATTGAGCAGGTGAATATTGCGGTGAATCAGATGGACGAAACGGCGCAGCAGAATGCGGCGCTGGTGCAGCAATCCTCCGCCGCGACCCGCTCTCTGGAAGAGCAGTCGCGTCAGCTGATGGAGGCCATGTCATCATTTAAATTGACGGCTCAGACTGCGGCATAATATTTCCCAACCCCGGTACGTTCTGTGCCGGGGATTTATTTCGCCCTGAATTAATGGCCGCAATATTATCGTGAATATCGCCCATTAATATTTCCAGTGAGTGGGTTAACGCTAAGGCTTTTTCAGTTGGCTCAAGGTATAAACCTTTGCGGAAAAATAATGGCTCATCAAACAGTTGATTAAAACGCTTCAGGGCCAGGCTCACCGCAGGACGTGACATCTCCAGGCGCACAGAGGCCTTTGCCATGCTGCCGCAGCGGACGACTTCAATAAATACAGGAATAAGGTTTAAATCAATGCCGGTATTCGCCCGGGAATAATTTTTCATTGCGATGCTGCTCCACGAAATATCTGTCAAACTGTTATGGAAATAATGCAGGAGCAATGGCGAATATTAAAGCGTGTTTTTTATAAACACTTATACGGTAAAAGATATAAATGTGTTGGGGAGCCAGACGGGCTCCCCGGGAGTGAGAGATTACGCGTCCGGATACTCGCGGATAAAGCGCTCAACGTCTTCAACCATGTGGTTGTTGCCGACGAAGAAGGAACGACGCTGGTGGAGGCTTTCCGGCACGATGTCCAGAATACGCTCTTTACCGTCGCTCGCCTTGCCGCCCGCCTGTTCGGCCAGGAACGCCATTGGGTTGCATTCGTACAGCAGGCGCAGCTTTCCGTCAGGGTGGCTGGCGGTACTTGGGTAGAGGTAGATACCGCCTTTCAGCAGGTTACGGTGGAAATCCGCGACCAGCGAGCCAATATAGCGGGAGGTGTACGGGCGCTGAGTCGCTTTATCTTCTTCCTGACAGAATTTGATGTACTTCTTCACGCCGTTCGGGAATCGGATGTAGTTGCCTTCGTTGATGGAGTAGGTGTTGCCCTTCTCCGGGAAGCGCATACGTTCCTGGCTCAGACAGAAGACGCCCAGCGATGGATCGTAGGTAAAGGCGTGAACGCCACACCCGGTGGTGTACACCAGCATGGTGGAGGAGCCATAGACGACGTAACCGGCAGCCACCTGATTACTGCCCGGCTGCAGGAAATCCTCCTCGGTCACCGGCGTGCCAACAGGCGTGACGCGGCGGTAGATGGAGAAAATGGTACCGACAGAAACGTTAACGTCGATGTTGGAGGAACCGTCGAGCGGATCCATCAGTACAACGTATTTCGCGTGTTCACACCCTTCGAAAACAACAATTTCATCTTCTTCTTCGGAGGCGATACCCGCAACGATGTCGCGCGCGCGCAGTGCAGCTTTCAGTTTTTCATTTGCGAACAGATCGAGTTTCTGTTGAACCTCGCCCTGAACGTTCTCGGCACCGCTGGCACCCAGGATATCGACCAGACCGGCCTTGTTGATATCACGATGGATGATCTTAGCGCCCAGCTTTATTGCCGACAGCAAAGCAGTGAGTTCACCCGTAGCATGAGAGAACTCGTGCTGCTTTTCGACAATAAATTCACCTAACGTTTTCATAACACTTTCCCTGCATCTTTGTGAGTAGAGCGATTGTATGTTCACTAAAACGACTAAAGCCCAACAATCTTAACAAATATTCAAATAGTAGCGCAGAGGTGAATCGCGCCAGCAACATACGGATTTACCTGAAATGCGTTTCACAGCCGCTAACATGTGAGTAAAATGTGCGCCACATTGAAGAAGGATAGTGACGTATGCGCATTCATATATTGGGGATTTGTGGCACTTTCATGGGCGGGCTGGCAATGCTGGCGCGCTCGCTGGGCCATGAAGTGACAGGTTCGGACGCCAATGTGTATCCGCCGATGAGCACGCTTCTGGAGAAGCAGGGTATCTCTCTGATTCAGGGCTACGATGCCAGCCAGCTGGATCCCGAGCCGGATCTGGTCATTATTGGCAACGCCATGACCCGCGGCAATCCGTGCGTTGAAGCGGTGCTGGAGCGCAATATTCCGTTCATGTCCGGCCCGCAGTGGCTGCATGATTTCGTCCTGAGTGACCGCTGGGTGGTTGCCGTTGCGGGTACCCACGGCAAAACCACCACCGCCGGCATGGCGACCTGGATCCTCGAAGCCTGTGGCTACAAGCCGGGCTTTGTGATCGGCGGCGTGCCGGGTAACTTCGACGTTTCTGCGCGTCTGGGCGATAGCCCATTCTTTGTCATTGAAGCGGATGAATACGACTGCGCGTTCTTCGACAAACGCTCCAAGTTTGTCCATTACTGCCCGCGCACGCTGATCCTCAACAACCTTGAGTTCGATCACGCGGATATTTTTGACGACCTGAAAGCGATTCAGAAGCAGTTCCACCACCTGGTGCGCATCGTGCCGGGGCAGGGCCGTATCATCCTGCCGGAGAATGACATTAACCTGAAGCAGACTCTGGCGATGGGCTGCTGGAGCGAGCAGGAGCTGGTGGGCGAGCAGGGTCACTGGCAGGCGAAGAAACTCAACGCGGATGCCTCCGAGTGGGAAGTGTTGCTCGACGGCGAAAAAGTGGGTGAGGTGAAGTGGGGCCTGGTGGGCGAACACAACATGCACAACGGCCTGATGGCGATTGCAGCTGCGCGTCATGTCGGCGTTCTGCCTGCGGATGCCGCCAATGCGCTGGGCACGTTTATCAATGCCCGCCGCCGTCTGGAACTGCGCGGTGAAGCGAATGGCGTGACGGTGTATGACGATTTTGCACACCACCCAACGGCTATTCTGGCGACGCTTGCCGCGTTGCGTGGCAAGGTCGGCGGCACCGCGCGCATTCTGGCCGTGCTGGAACCGCGCTCGAACACCATGAAAATGGGCATCTGCAAAGACGATCTGGCCCCGTCGTTAGGCCGTGCCGATGAAGTCTTCCTCCTGCAGCCGCAGCATATTCCGTGGCAGGTGGCGGAAGTGGCCGATGCGTGCATTCAGCCTGCCCACTGGAGTGCGGATGTGGATGCGCTCGCGGATATGGTGGTCAAAGCCGCACAGCCTGGCGACCATATTCTGGTGATGAGCAACGGCGGGTTTGGTGGGATCCATCAGAAGCTGCTGGACGGTCTGGCGAAAAAGGCCGAGGCCGCAGAGTAAAAAAAAGCCCGGTGGCGCTAGCGCTTACCGGGCCTGGATTTTGCACGACCTTGTAGGCCGGATAAGGCGTTTACGCCGCCATCCGGCGCAAAACCGCACAGATTACCCTTCGTTCTCAGACAGCTCGCGCAGATACTGGAAAATCAGACGCGCAGACTTCGGCGGTTTATTCCCTTCTTTCTCTTTCTTCGCGTTGCGGATCAAAGAGCGCAGCTGCTGACGGTCGGCATTCGGCCACAGGTTCAGCACTTCCGGTACCGCATCATCGCCCTGTTCAATCAGACGATCGCGGATCTGCTCCAGCTTATGGAACAGCGCAACCTGCTGGTTGTGGCGGTTTTTCAGTTTATCCAGCGCCTGGCGGATCGGATCTACGTCGCGCTGACGCAGCATTTTCCCGATAAGCTGAAGCTGGCGACGACGGCCTTCTTTTTTGATTTTCTGTGCCAGTTCAATGGCATCACGCAGATCCTGGTCGAGCGGGATTTTGTCCAGCGCGTTTTTACCCAGTTCTACCATTTCTGCGCCAAGCTGTTTTAACTCTTCGGCGTCGCGTTTAATTTCACTTTTACTGACCCAGATGATCTCATCATCTTCGTCTTCGATGTCATCACCGGGAACGTCGTCGAGCCAGTCTTCGGGCTGCTTAGTCATGTCAGGCTCCTTAAAAAAAGAGGCTAATGTTACCAGTTAAGACGCGCACTGAAAAACGGTTCTCTGTTAGACTTCATTTAACTCTCTCTTACAGTATGGCATTTGCGATGAAAGTAACCTCACAAGTTGAAGCGCAGCGTAAGATTCTGGAAGAAGCCGTCTCCACCGCGCTGATGCTTGCTTCAGAAAAATCAGATGGCGCCGAAGTGGCGGTCAGCAAAACCACCGGTATCAGCGTGAGCACCCGCTATGGCGAAGTGGAGAACGTAGAATTCAATAGCGATGGCGCGCTTGGGATCACGGTGTATCACCAGAATCGCAAAGGCAGCGCGTCGTCTACCGATCTCAGCCCGGATGCCATTGCCCGCACGGTGCAGGCGGCGCTGGATATCGCCCGATACACCTCGCCGGATCCTTACGCCGGCGTGGCTGATAAAGAGCTGCTGGCCTTTGACGCGCCGGATCTTGATCTCTTCCACCCGGCAGAAGTCACCCCGGATGAAGCCATCGAGCTGGCCGCGCGTGCCGAGCAGGCTTCCCTGCAGGCCGACAAGCGCATCACCAATACCGAAGGCGGCAGCTTCAATAGCCACTACGGCATCAAAGTTTTCGGCAACAGCCACGGCATGCTGCAGGGCTACTGCTCCACCCGTCACTCGCTCTCCAGCTGCGTCATCGCCGAAGAGAACGGTGACATGGAGCGTGACTACGCCTACACCATTGGCCGCGCGCTGGGGGATTTGCAGTCGCCGGAGTGGGTGGGCAAAGAGTGTGCCGAACGCACGCTGTCTCGCCTGTCGCCGCGTAAACTCTCTACCATGAAAGCCCCGGTGATTTTTGCCAATGAAGTGGCAACCGGTCTGTTTGGTCATCTGGTGGGCGCTATCGCCGGTGGCTCCGTTTACCGTAAATCCACCTTCCTGCTCGACTCGCTGGGCAAGCAGATCCTGCCGGAATGGCTGACCATTGAAGAACACCCGCATCTGCTGAAAGGGTTGGCCTCTACGCCGTTCGACAGCGAAGGGGTGCGCACGGAACGCCGCGATATCGTTAAGGACGGCATTCTGACCCAGTGGCTGCTGACCAACTACTCCGCGCGCAAGCTGGGGCTGAAAAGTACTGGCCACGCGGGCGGCATCCATAACTGGCGTATTGCCGGGCAGGGCCTGAACTTTGAGCAGATGCTGAAAGAGATGGGCACCGGTCTGGTGGTAACTGAACTGATGGGCCAGGGCGTCAGCGGCATCACCGGAGACTATTCTCGCGGGGCGGCGGGCTTCTGGGTCGAAAACGGTGAAATTCAGTATCCGGTGGGCGAAATCACCATCGCCGGCAACCTGAAGGACATGTGGCGCAACATCGTTACGGTCGGTAACGATATTGAAACACGTAGCAATATACAGTGTGGTTCTGTACTGCTGCCCGAGATGAAAATTGCGGGTCAATAAAGATAGCGTTTTGTTAATAATAAAAAAGGAAGTGAGCAATGCGTAAACATCTGTTAGCGATCGTCGCGGCTTCAACGCTGGTTCTTGGCTCTTCTGCGTTTGCTGCCGATCTTGAAGAAGACATGGGCATCCTCGGGCAAAACCTGAAGGTGGTGCAAAAGACGGACAATGCGGCGGAAATGAAAGACGCCCTGACCAAAATGCGTGAAGCGGCGCTGGACGCCCAAAAAGCGACACCGCCGAAGCTGGAAAGCAAAGCGGCTGACAGCGCAGAGATGAAAGACTATCGCCACGGCTTTGACTTGCTGGTCGGCCAGATTGACGGCGCGCTGAAGCTGGCCAACGAAGGCAAAGTCAAAGAAGCCCAGGCGGCGGCCGAGCAGTTCGTGACGACCCGCAACACGTATCACAAGAAATACCGTTAACCGATCGCGCATCGGACCAACACCCAACGGGAGCCAGTGGCTCCCGTTTTTTTTGCGTGGTGATAAGTAAACCCTATCGCCATCACATTTTTGCATTACCACGCCTGAACGTTTTCGTTGCCTCTGTCCGCCTTTGACCGCTGGAATCAGTGATATTCATCACGTAAATGCATTGATTTGACCGCATTCACCGTATTTATGTGGCACAGATCACTGCCGCGGCTTGCCTTTCCACTTCGAAGTGGAAAACAACTCGCTACAAACCCTTCCTCCCCACCGTTAGTTTTATTCCAGAGCCATTAACGGGGTAAGACGAGTGATTAACGGAGCGGTAATGAACGACGTTGGGGAACAGGCGGTGCAAACAGAACAGCTCGCGAACACCATGCTACAGCAGGTCTATGCCCTGCTGGCCCGGCACAACATCATCCCCAACGCAGTACAGGAGCAAATGCTCACCTCCCACGTTCGCGCCATGGCGCACCGGTCCGTGACCGGCGAGCCGCTGCCGGAGGTTGAAGCAGAGCTGTTTGACGAAATTTCACCGGATTCAATGCGGCTTGCCCGTGAAGTGGTGGCGCAGTTTGGCAACCTTCCTGATGAAGAGGCCTGGCTGCTCTCCGTTCACTTTGAAGTCGCGAAAGACAACCTTTAAGGAGCAACACATGGAACAGATTACAGTCGTGATTGGCGATCGCCTGGGTAAAGGTCAGAAAGTGGCGGCCGGGGTGGAAAAAGCAGGTGGACGCGCGGTGGTTGTGCCGGGCATGGCAGCGGATATGAAGCTCGGCGACGTAATGAAAGCGGAAAACGCCACCTTCGGCATCTCCTTCTGCGGCAGCGGCGGCGCGGGCGCGATTACCGCGCAAACCAAGTATGGCTACAAAGCCAAATACGGCATGCGTTCGGTGGATGAAGGCGTCACCGCCATCAACGAAGGCTGCAACGTGCTGGGCTTTGGCTTTATGGACAAAGAAGAGCTGGGCGAGCGTCTGGTGCAGGCGTGGCAGAAGAAACACGGCGCATAAGCATGAAAGAACAGTTCACAACCACGGTGAGAGTGAAGGGGAAGGGCGACGCCAAAGCGCGCGCCTTTGCCGACGCGCTCAACCACGTTCAGGCCGCGGTGATGAAAGCCTCACCGCATATCTTACTGCGTATTGAGCCACAGGATGTGCAGGTCGTTCAGGCGCAAGAAGCGGTGCGTAAAGAAGCGTTTCTGTTCTTCTTTTTGCGCCGGGAAAGACGCACCTACAGCGTGGAGCTGGATGTGACCGTCAACGTGACCGCCATCAATCTCGATCGGGTGGACTTCGTCACGCAACGCTGATTATTCATAAAAGGGCAGACTGATGTTCTTAATTATATTAATAAAATCGCTCATTATCGGCGGCCTGGTAGGCGTCGGTGTTGGGGCCGGGGCTGCACGCATGTTTCATGCGCCTACCACTCAGGGTATGGGCGCGTTTCGTACGTTGGGGGAACTGAACTCCTGCGAAGGAGATCCCGCTTCTCACTTCTCCTTTGGGTTAGGTTTCTTCTTTAACGCCTGGGCCTCTTCCGTGGCCGCGGGTGCTTTCACACAGGACGTTGACCACCGCATCATCCCGAACTGGGGCGCGGCGGCACTGATGATCAAAAACCGTAACGTCGGCGAAACGCTGCACGATCCGCGCAAAATGGCGATTGCCTGTGGCGTGATCGGCATGATCGTCGTGACTTTCCTTAACCTGACGGCCTCCTCCGTACCGGCTGCGCTTCAGGTCACCGCCGTGAAGGTGCTGGTGCCCGCTGCGAACCTGCTGGTCAACACCGTGATGCCGGTGATCTTCTGGCTGGCGGCCATCGACGCCGGTAAAAAATCGGGCTTCTGGGCCACCATCTTTGGCGGCGCGGCACAGCTGATCATGGGTAACGCCGTACCGGGCCTGGTGCTGGGGATCCTGATCGGTAAAGGCGTTGAAGAGAGCGGCTGGAACCACGTCACCAAAGTGATGATGGCGGCGATCGTTCTGCTCTTCGTGCTGAGCGGCTTCTTCCGCGGCTTCGACATGAAGATGATCGAATCCTTCCATCTGACCGTGCCGAACTGGCTCGACATGATCCACAACTCGCTCAGCGGTAAATAACAGGAGCCTCGACATGGAACAGAATAAAGGTTTTTGGTATGCCGACTGGTCGTTCCCGATCTTCGTTGGCCTGCTCTCCTCCGGCGTGTTCGCCGGGACGCACATGTACTACCTCTACGGCATCGGCGCGTTTAACGAAGTGGCCTTCGTGGCGATGCTGAAAGCGGGGATTGATACCGGGGTCTACGGTGCGGTGGCGGCATTCGGCGCAAGCTTCCTGTTCGCCCGCATCATTGAAGGCTCACTGGTGGGTATTCTCGACATCGGCGGTGCGATTCAGACCGGCGTCGGGCTCGGCGTGCCGGCGCTGCTGTTGGGGGCGGGGATCATGTTCCCGGTGACCAACTTTATTGCCTCGCTGATTACCGGCCTGGTGATTGGCCTGGCGATTGGCTACGTCATCATCCTGGCGCGTAAGTTCACCATCAACCAGAGCAACTCCACCTACGGGGCTGACGTGATGATGGGCGCGGGTAACGCCTCAGGCCGCTTCCTCGGGCCGTTGATTATCCTCAGCGCCATGACCGCCTCTATTCCTATCGGCGTCGGTTCGCTGGTGGGCGCGCTGCTGTTCTACATCTGGCAGAAGCCGATCACCGGTGGCGCCATCCTCGGTGCAATGATTTTGGGCTGGCTGTTCCCGGTCGCCCTTTAATACCCGCGGGCGCTCAGGCGCCCGCCTTATCAGGAGAACCCCATGTTTGATTTACTCCTGCGCCGCGCGCGCCTCGCCGACGATACCCTGACCGATATCGCCATTCAGGATGGGAAAATCGCCGCGCTGGGCGACATTGACGCTCCCGCCCGTAAAACGGTTGAGCTGAACGGTGATGTGTTCGTCAGCGCAGGCTGGATTGACTCTCACGTCCACTGCTACCCGAACTCGCCGATTTATCACGACGAGCCGGACAGCGTAGGCATTGCCACGGGCGTCACCACCGTGGTGGATGCCGGCAGTACCGGGGCAGATGACGTGGATGATTTCTATGAAATTACCCGCAAAGCCGCCACCGAGGTGTTTGCCCTGCTGAACATCTCCCGCGTCGGGCTGATTGCCCAGAACGAACTGGCCAATATGGCGAATATTGATGCCGATGCCGTAAAGCAGGCAATAAAACGCCACCCTGATTTTATCGTCGGCCTGAAAGCGCGCATGAGCAGCAGCGTGGTCGGTGAAAACGGCATTACGCCACTGGAGCGCGCGAAAGCCATCCAGAGCGAGAACGGCGATCTGCCGCTGATGGTGCACATCGGCAACAACCCGCCGAACCTCGACGAGATTGCCGAACTGCTCAGTTCCGGCGACATCATCACCCACTGCTACAACGGCAAACCCAACCGTATTTTGACGCCCTCCGGCGAGCTGCGCGCCTCCATCACCTCCGCCCTGAAGCGCGGCGTGCGTCTGGACGTGGGGCACGGTACGGCGAGCTTCAGCTTTGAGGTGGCGAAACGCGCCATCGCGATGGGCATTCTGCCGCACACCATCAGCTCGGATATCTACTGCCGTAACCGGATTAACGGACCGGTCGGGTCGCTTGCAAGCGTGATGTCGAAGTTTCTCGCCATCGGCATGTCTTTGCCGCAGGTCATTGACTGCGTCACCGCCAACGCCGCGGACGGTCTGCGCCTGACGCGTAAAGGCCGCATCCAGCCCGGCCTCGACGCCGACCTGACGCTGTTCACGATTAAACGCCAGCCAACGGTGCTGACGGATGCCGAAAACGACAGCCTGCAGGCTGAACATATTCTGGTGCCGCTTGCCGCGATCCGCGCGGGCAAGGGCTACATGACCGAACAAGGGAGCACGGAACATGCCTTCGATTTATGAGAAGTACCACTTAAAGCAAGTTATCAACACCTCGGGCCGCATGACGGCGCTGGGCGTTTCCACGCCGCGCCCGGAAGTGGTGCAGGCGGCAATGGACGGCATGAATCACTATTTTGAGATGAAGGATCTGGTCAACAAAACCGGGGAATACATCGCGAAGCTTCTTGATGTGGAGGGCGCGACGGTGGTCTCCTGCGCGTCGGCGGGCATTGCCCAGTCCGTAGCGGCAGTGCTGGTCAAAGACAGCGACTGGCTGCTGGAAAACCTGCACGTGACCCCGATTGCGAACAACGAGATTGTCCTGCCGAAAGGCCACAACGTTAACTTTGGCGCGCCGGTGGGCACCATGGTCGCGCTGGGCGGCGGAAAACTGGTCGAAGCGGGCTATGCCAACGAATGTTCCGCCGATCAGCTGGCGGCGGCGATCACCCCGCGCACGGCGGCGATCCTCTATATCAAATCTCACCACTGCGTGCAGAAAAGCATGCTCAGCGTCGAGCAGGCGGCAGTAGTCGCACGTAAACACGATCTGCCGCTGATCGTCGATGCCGCAGCGGAAGAAGATCTGCATGTTTACGACCGTTCCGGCGCGGATCTGGTGATCTACAGCGGTGCGAAGGCGATCGAAGGGCCAACCAGCGGGCTGGTGATCGGCAAAACCCAGTACATTGAGTGGGTGAAACGCCAGACGGCAGGTATTGGCCGCGCGATGAAGGTGGGTAAAGAGGGCATTCTCGGCCTGACCTGCGCCATCGAACACTACCTCACGGCAACCAAAGAGAGCGGTGCCGAGATGGTGGCGAAGATGACGCCGTTTATCGACGCGCTTAACACCCTGCACGGCGTCACCGCGCGCGTAGTCTGGGACAGCGCCGGGCGCGATATTGCCCGCACCGAGATTAAATTTGACGAAGCGACCACCGGCGTGGGCACCGGTGACCTGGTGAATAAGCTCAAGCAGGGTGAATACGCCATCTATTTCCGTGGCTACAAGGCCAACGAAGGGATTATCGAAGCGGACGTGCGCAGCGTAAATGCTGACCAGCTGAACATCGTGTACCGCCGCATTAGCGAAGTGTTAGGACAGGAGAAAAAGGCATGAAACTGACCCCCAATTTTTATCGTGACCGCGTCTGCCTGAACGTGCTGGCAGGTTCGAAAGCTAATGCCAGCGCCATTTACGAGGCGGCGGAAGGCCATGTGCTGGTGGGCGTGCTCTCCAAAAATTACCCGGACGTGGCAAGCGCAGTGGCGGATATGCGCGAGTACGCGGCGCTGATTGATAACGCGCTTTCCGTGGGACTGGGCGCGGGCGACCCGAACCAGTCGGCGATGGTCAGTGAAATCTCCCGTCAGGTACAGCCGCAGCACGTCAACCAGGTCTTTACCGGCGTGGCGACCAGCCGCGCGCTGCTGGGGCAGAACGACTCTGTGGTGAACGGTCTGGTCTCACCGACCGGCACCGTCGGTATGGTGAAAATTTCCACCGGTCCGCTGAGCAGCACGGCACCGGACGGTATCGTCCCGGTGGAAACCGCGATTGCCCTGCTGAAAGATTTTGGCGGCAGCTCGATCAAATACTTCCCGATGGGCGGCCTTAAGTGCCGTGACGAATACCAGGCGGTAGCGGAAGCCTGCGCCCGTCACGACTTCTGGCTGGAACCGACCGGTGGGATCGATCTGGAAAACTTTGAGGCGATCCTGCAGATCGCCCTCGACGCGGGCGTGAGCAAGATCATCCCGCATATCTATAGCTCGATTATCGACAAGGCCAGCGGTGATACGCGTCCGGAAGATGTGCGTACGCTGCTTGAGATGACGAAGAAACTGGTTAAGTCATAACACCCAAAGGAGCCACCATGCACACCCGTAACCTGCTTGTTGCTTCACTCTCTTTGCTTGCTACCGCCGCCGTCGCGCAAACCCAGTATGCCTGGGTCGGCACCTACAACCCCAACGGCGAAGGGCTGTACCGTTTTAACGTTGACGCGCAAACCGGCGCGCTCGGCAACAAAACGCTGGTGAGCAAACTGCCGAACGCCGCGCAGTTGGCCGTCTCACACGACGGCAAAACGCTCTATCTGGCAAGCGAAGTGGAGCAGGGCGTGGTGCAGGCGCTGCGGGTGGAAGATAACGGCGAGCTGAGCGAGTTGAATCAGGTGGCCTCCGGCGGCGCGGGGCCGGTTTATCTTTCGCTGACGCCGAATGGCCAGCACCTGCTGGTGGCCAACTACGTCAGCGGATCGATTGCCGTTTTGCCGGTCAAAGCAGACGGCAGCCTGGGAGATGCCACGGATAAACATCAGGATCAGGGCGAACCGGGTGCAGCAAAACCAGAAGCCGCTGTAGAGGGCAGTTTTGCTATCAGCGATCACAACGGTCCTCATGCGCACATGATCGCCGCCGATCCGAGCGGGAAGTACGTATTTTCGACCGATCTGGGGTTAGATCGCATCTATCAGTACCGTTTTGACGATCGAAGCGGAAAGCTGACCCCCAACGATCCGCCGTTTATCAGCGCCTCCTCGAAAGGGGCTGGACCTCGCCATTTCGTCTTTACGCCGAAAGGGGATGCCCTGTGGCTGATTAACGAAGAGGCCTCAACGCTCACCCATTATACCGTGAATGCCAACGGCACCTTGAAAGCGGGTAAAACACTCTCTGCCCTGCCAAAAGGGTACAAAGGCACCAGTTTTGCTGCCGGGCTGGCGTTAAGCGCCGACGGTAAACAGCTGTATGTGGCTAACCGTTTGCATAACAGCATTGGGCACTTTACCGTAACAGCAGAAGGCACGCTGAGGCATCAGGATGACGTGTGGACGCGTGGCGACTACCCGCGCACCCTGACGCTCGATAAACAAGGACGTTGGCTGTACGTTATGAACCAGCGCAGCGATAACATTACCCGTTTTCGCGTGGCGCAGGATGGGAAGTTGAGCTTCGAGCCAGACTATACGCCGGTCGGCAGCCCATCCCAGATGGTCATTTCACCCTAAGCCGTAAGAGGACAACGACGTGCGATTTCCGAACCAACGTTTAGCGCAACTTTTCGATCTGTTGCAAAACGAGACGCTGCCGCAGGACGAGCTGGCGCAGCGGCTGTCGGTCTCCACGCGAACCGTCCGTGCTGACATCACCGCCCTGAACGCGCTGCTGGCGAGCCACGGGGCGCAGTTTATTCTGAGCCGTGGAAATGGCTATCAGCTTAAAATTGACGACGCCGCGCGTTATCAGCAGCTCCAGGCCTCCCATCCGCGCGCGCTGCGTATTCCCCGTACGGGCGCGGAGCGCGTGCATTATCTGGTGGTGCGTTTTCTGACGTCGGCGTTTTCGCTTAAGCTGGAGGACCTTGCGGACGAGTGGTTTGTCAGCCGCGCCACGCTGCAAAGCGACATGGCGGAAGTGCGCGAGTGTTTTCATCGCTATAACCTGACGCTGGAAACCCGTCCACGCCATGGCATGAAGCTGTTTGGCAGCGAAATGTCGGTTCGCGCCTGCCTGACCGATCTGCTCTGGGAGCTGGCGCAGCAGGACAGCCTGAACCCGCTGGTGACGGACGTCGCGCTCAATGCGGGCGTGGCGGAAAAGATGGTGCCAGTGCTGCACGACGCGCTGACGCGTCACCACATTCGCCTGACGGACGAAGGGGAGTTGTTCCTGCGCCTGTACTGCGCGGTATCGGTGCGACGCATCAGCGAAGGCTATCCGCTGCCGGAATTCCATGCGGAGGGTGTGGAGGAGAACGTGCGGGAAGCGGCGAAAGATATTGCCGTGGCCATTCAGGAACTGGCGGGCAAAGCGCTTGCACCCTCGGAGGAGAACTGGCTCTGCGTGCACATCGCTGCGCGGCAGATCCAGGAGATCGCCCCAAGCGCCATTAACGCCGATGACGAAGAGGCGCTGGTGAACTACATCCTGCGCTACATCAACACCCACTACAACTACAACCTGCTCAGCGACGCGCAGCTGCACGCGGATCTGCTCACGCACATCAAGACGATGATCACCCGCGTGCGGTATCAAATCATGATCCCCAATCCGCTGCTGGATAACATCAAGCAGCACTACCCGATGGCCTGGGACATGACCCTGGCGGCGGTATCGAACTGGGGCAAATACACGCCGTATGCGATCAGCGAAAACGAAATTGGTTTCCTGGTGCTGCACATTGGCGTCGGGCTGGAGCGTCACTACAACATTGGCTACCAGCGCCAGCCGCGCGTGCTGCTGGTCTGTGACGCCGGTAATGCGATGGTGCGTATGATTGAGGCGGTACTCCAGCGTAAATACCCGCAGATTGAGGTCACGCGCACGCTCACGCTGCGCGAGTACGAGCAGGTGGAATCGCTCAGCGAGGACTTTGTTATCGCCACCGCGCGCGTCAGTGAAAAAGCAAAACCGGTAGTGATGATCGCACCGTTTCCGACTGATTATCAGCTGGAGCAGATTGGCAAGCTGGTGCTGGTAGACCGCACCCGCCCGTGGATGCTGGATAAATACTTCGACGCCGCCCATTTCCGCATCATCGACGCGCCGATTGACCAGCAAACGCTGTTCCGCGAGCTGTGCGAACAGCTTGAAGGTGAGGGGTTTGTGGGGACGGCGTTTCTGGAGTCGGTGGTTGAACGTGAAGCCATCGTCAGCACCATGCTCGGTGACGGCATTGCGCTTCCGCACTCCCTCGGTCTGCTTGCCCAGAAAACCGTGGTCTACACCGTACTCGCCCCGCAGGGGATTGCGTGGGGTGACGAAACCGCGCACGTGATTTTCCTGCTCGCCATCAGCAAAAGCGAGTATGAAGAGGCGATGGCGATCTACGATATCTTTGTCACCTTCCTGCGCGAGCGCGCCATGGCGCGGCTCTGTAGCTGCGGCGATTTTGCCGAGTTTAAAACGGTGGCGATGGAGAGTTTGAGTCGGTTTTGAGAGGCGTTATCCAGAATTCGATGTAATGCGAATGTAATGCTAAACTGCATTACACATTCAATTCTACTGGAGGCATAATGGCCACGCTGAACGTCCGTCTGGATGACAAACTCAAAAATGAGGCTTATGCCGTGCTGGAAAAACTCAATATCACGCCAACGGAAGCTGTGCGTTTACTGTTTCAGTATGTCGCGGAAACGGGACGCATGCCGGTGAAAACGGTCACCATTAGCGACAGTGAAGATGAACTGATACAGACAGTCCGGGAGCGACTGGCTAATCCGCAAAAGGGAATCAAGGTCAGTCTGGATGACTTATGAACTGGTATTTGACCCGAGGGCGTTAAAGGAGTGGAGCAAGCTGGGCGATACCGTAATCAGCCGTTTATCATGACGCAAACAAACGGCTTTAGCGATTACCGCAAATGATGCACAACCTGGTTACTGCTGCCGCGCCAGATCAGCGCGGGGTCTTTTAAATCCTGAACGAACTTGCCGTCGACCAGCACGTTAATCAACTCCACCACTTCCATCTGAGCCGCATTCAGTTCATCCAGCCTGTAACCCGTCCAGACCCAGATATCCTTTCCTGCGCACTCGCGGCGAATGCGTTTTATCAGTTTCAGGATCTCCGGCACGTTTTGCGGGTGAAGAGGATCGCCGCCAGAGAGCGAAATTCCCTGTCGTTTGATGCGCGTATCGTTGAGATCGTTAATGATCCGGTCTGCCATTTCCGCGGTAAACGGCATACCGGAATTTAAGCGCCAGGTGCTTTTGTTATAGCAACCCGGGCACTCGTGGACGCAGCCTGACACGAACAGGGTGCAGCGGGTGCCGGGTCCGTTGACGATATCAACGGGGTAGTATTGATGGTAATTCATAGCGTTAACCTGATGCCCTCACCCCGGCCCTCTCCCACAGGGAGAGGGAGAAAACCGGAACCGGGCTCAACAATATGCTCGATCGGTTCCCTCTCCCTTGAGGGAGAGGGGTAGGGTGAGGGGGAGAACCCAGCGCAGAACTTACCCGATCTGCCCATTCCCCAGATGCTTCACGCGGCGTTTCACCTCTTCCTGCTTACCGGCGTTAAACGGACGCGCATCCGGGCTACCGAGATAGCCGCACACGCGGCGGGTTACCGACACGCGTGCCGCGTCGTGGTTACCGCATTTCGGGCAGGTAAAGCCTTTGCTGGTACACTCGAACTCACCGGTAAAGCCACACTCGTAGCATTCGTCGATGGGCGTGTTGGTGCCGTAATACGGCACATGCTGATAGCTGTAATCCCACACGTCTTCCAGCGCCTTCAGGTTGTGCTGAATGTTCGGGTACTCGCCGTAGCAGATGAAGCCGCCGTTGGCGATCGGCGGATACGCCGCTTCAAAGTCGATCTTGTCGTACGGGTTTACCTTCTTCTCCACGTCGAGGTGGAAGCTGTTGGTGTAGTAACCTTTATCGGTCACGCCTTCCACGATGCCGAACTCGGCGGTGTCCAGACGGCAGAAGCGGTCGCACAGGTTCTCGCTTGGGGTACTGTACAGGCTGAAACCGTAGCCGGTTTCCTCTTTCCACTGGTCCACGGCATCGCGCAGGCGCTGAACAATCGCCACGCCTTTTTCACGCAGCGCGTCGCTGTCATACATATGCGTGCCGCCAGACAGGGCATTGATGGTTTCATGGATGCCGATATAGCCCAGCGAAATCGACGCGCGGCCGTTTTTGAAGATCTCAGAGACGTCATCGTCCGCTTTCAGGCGCACGCCGCAGGCCCCTTCCATATAGAGGATAGGCGCCACGCGGGCTTTTACCCCTTCAAGGCGGGCGATACGGGTCATCAGCGCCTTGCGCGCCAGCTGCAGGCGTTCATCCAGCAGTGTCCAGAATTCAGCTTCATTGCCTTTGGCCTCCAGCGCGATGCGCGGCAGGTTCAGGCTGATGACGCCGAGGTTGTTACGCCCGTCGTGGATCTGCTCGCCGTTTTCATCTTCGTAAACGCCGAGGAAGCTGCGGCAACCCATTGGCGTTTTAAATGAACCGGTTACTTTTACGACCTGATCGTAGTTCAGAATATCCGGGTACATGCGCTTGCTCGCGCACTCCAGCGCCAGCTGTTTGATGTCGTAATTCGGATCGCCAACTTTGTGGTTCAGCCCGTCGCGGATGGCGAATACCAGTTTCGGGAACACCGCCGTTTTGCGGTTTTTGCCGAGGCCGGAGATACGGTTGCGCAGGATGGACTGCTGGATCAGACGCGATTCCCAGCTGGTGCCCAGGCCAAAACCGAAGGTCACAAACGGCGTCTGGCCGTTGGCGGTATGCAGGGTATTCACCTCATACTCCAGCGACTGGAACGCGTCATAGCACTCTTTCTCGGTGCGCGAGTGTGCATAACCGTCGGCGTCCGGGATCTGCCACTCTTCGGCCGTTTTGCGGTGCTTGTTGAAGCTTGCGGTCACAAACGGGGCCAGCACTTCGTCAATGCGGTTAATGGTGGTGCCGCCGTAAATGTGGCTGGCGACCTGGGCGATAATCTGTGCCGTGACCGCAGTGGCGGTGGAGATGGATTTTGGCGGTTCAATCTCGGCGTTACCCATTTTAAACCCGTGGGTCAGCATGCCTTTCAGGTCGATCAGCATACAGTTGAACATCGGGAAGAACGGTGAATAGTCGAGATCGTGATAGTGGATCTCACCGCGCTCGTGCGCTGAGACCACATCGCGCGGCAGCAGGTGCTGACGGGCATAGTGTTTGGCGACGATACCGGCCAGCAGATCGCGCTGGGTGGGGATCACTTTACTGTCTTTGTTGGCGTTTTCATTGAGCAGGGCAGAGTTGGTCTGCTCTACCAGGCCACGGATCTCCTGGTTCAGGCGGCCGCGCTTTTCACGCTGCACGTCACGATCGTGGCGGTACTCAATGTAGGCGCGGGCCAGCTGCTTGTAGGGGCCCGCCATCAGCTGATTTTCAACCGCGGTCTGGATCTCGTTGATATCAACCTGGCTGCGTTCATTCATCTGGCTGCTAACGACTTCTGCGACGGTGGCGCAGTAATCTGCGTCATCGACTCCCGCTGCTTTAGCTGCACGCAGAATGGCTTCCTGGATGCGCTCTGATTTAAACGGCACTTTACAGCCATCACGTTTCATCACATGCGGTGTCATGATCACTCCATTTTTAAAAACAGTTTATCCACAGAGGTGGAGAAGTATTCACCGGGCGCATTCCCCGCCAGGCCAAAGACTTCCCGCGTTCCCGGCTCGTGTTATCCACAATTCCGGCCAGCGTAAGCGCCGTCTTGTTGTTGGAATAGTAGACGATTAATACAACATGTTGGGTCGGCGTGCATTTTAAGTGCTACATATAGTGATTTGCATCAAACTTGTTTGCGATTTATTTGATGCAGAACAAAGTAAAAAGACGAGAGTACAAACGGCGGGCGCTTCAGCGATTGTAAAGACCAGAAGGAAAAATCTGATTAATTATTCAACAAAAACAAGCGCTCAGCACGGTCTGTACTGAGCGCTACGTGATTAATGGATGCCGCGCACCCAGCTTAAACCTGCCTGTAAAAAGGCGGCGATAGCGACAGTGCCCAGCACCAGTGGGATGAGAAGGGAACGCGCGGGCACCGCATCCTCAATGTGCGGTTCTTCCGTACTCAGGGCAGACAGCGCCTCTTCCCGGGTGCGTGCCGCCAGAAGCTGCTCACGCACACGGTCTTCCGTCAACAGGCTGGTTAGCGTCGTGAGCAGCTGCATATGCGTGCTGCCTGCTTCTGCAGGGGGAATGGCGAGCAGGAAGACCATTCTGACCTCTTCATCCCCCTCCAGCCCCGGCCAGCGTATCGGGTCGTCAAAGAGCGCCAGACAAAACGCCGCCTGATGCACCGTCTCGGTTTTACCGTGTGGAACGGCAAGTGCTTCGCCCAGGGCCGTGGGACCTTCACTTTCACGCTGTAAAACGCTCTGGATAAATGTCTCTTGATCGCCGATGACGTTTCGCCTGACGAGCGGTTCGGCGAGCCAGCGGATCAGCGCTTCAGGCGCACGGTGCGGCGGGTTGATAAAAACCAAATCGGGGTGCGTCAATGCAAGCAAGTTCATATTAAGCCTCTAACAAAAAATCGCAGGTCGCGGAAGGGTGGATCGCCGTGACCGGCTGCACGGGCTCTTCCAGATAGTTGATCTGAGGAAGCCCCGCGAGATCTGCTGGAACGGGAACCGGCTGCGTGCCAGCGTTAAACACGCGGATGACCGTGCCATGCGACTGTTGGGCATGGGGCAGGGCAGACAGAATAAGCGGCTCCGGTAGGGTCAACAGCGAGAAGTGTGCCGGAAGCTGGCGTTCGGGCAGGCGCAACGAAAAGCGCTCAAGGCGATGATCGAGCGTGTGCAGCGTTTGCCGTTGATAGGTAAACGGCTGCCCGGTCGCGAGATTTTCCAGCTGGCGTAGCGTCAGATGATCGGCACTGTCGGCCAGCGCGACGCTGAATGAAAAGTGCAACGGCTTCAGCAACTGGGCATCGGGGGTCTCAACCACCGTATTATTAATCCCGGATGCCCGACCCGGTCGCCAGTCAAGGTCGTTTCGTCCGAGCACACCCGTTGACTTAAACAGCGTCAGGGCAATCACTGCCGGTTCGTCCCCGAGGATCTGAAACTCCTTCATGCCGCGGCTATTCACCACCAGCGCTTTGCCTTCTTCTGCGACAGCGATAATACCCTCGCTGGTTTCGATATCCACGGGCAGCTCGCGATAGCGTTCCTGCCAGTTTTCATCGTTATACCCCGTTTCGCGTTGGATGATCGCAAAGGGCTGTGAGGCGATAGCGTGATGCGTGTGAATATCGCTGTTGATCAGCAAGCGCAGCCGGTGATCGCAGTGGCTGTTTTCCAGCGCACCGTCGACATACAGGTTCGGATCGTCATGGCGCAATTCACACGCCAGACGCAGGCATAACGGTTTTCTGACTGCATCCTGATGTCCGGCGAGATCCGGCGGCAGAAGCAGCGTCGCCTCAATAATCAGCTTTTCGACAAGAGGCGTTTTCAGGCAATCAATGAGTGTGAAATGGGAACAGCGCGTTGGCGTATCGCCTGCAAGCGGGGAGAAATCGTAGCTGTCGCCCGCATCCGCGCAGTCTTCGAGGGTAAAGAACGCGGGGATGCATCTACCCGTGTGTTTGTCCTCAAGGGTAAGCGTTCCGGCGTCCAGCATCAGCCGATAATGCGCATTTTCTATTTCGCGGCCCTTTTTCTGTTCAGGCTGTCGTAACGGCGCAGGGTTATTCTCAACGTTCACGGTGAGATAGCCAACCGACGGCAGAACCGGCGTCTGGACAGCAATGTGCCAGCGGAAATAGGGAGGAAGGGGCATTTCACACTCGCCTTCGGCAGTGAGGGAGATCGCCGTTCCGCCGGGTAAAATGTCTCTTTTCAGGACGTCGAAGCGCACGGGCTGCCCCTGATACGTCAGCGCGATATGTTCAGCCCGGCTATACAGCGTGGTTTTAACCACGCGCCGCATTGGGGTGGTCAGCGGATTGAAGATCAGCAGGTCCCCTTCCTGAGCACAGGCAGCGGCCAGCGTTTTTACCACCAGATTCCACAGGCTGTGACACAGCTGCTCGGTTTGTTCCAGCCGATGCAGAATGTCGCGATTGGTCGCATCGCTATTACAGCCGCCGATAGAGTCGTGGGCGTGGCTTCGCAAAAGCGTCTTCCAGAGGGTATCGACCACAGAGAGATTGACCGGTAGCCCCTGATGCCGCGCCATGGCAATCGTCGGCTCCAGCTGTCGCAGGATAAACTGCTCAATCTCATCATTTTTCTTTTTAATGTCGTAGCGCACGGAGCCGATCGTTTTATGGATGCGGGTGTAGCGTGGCGATTTCAGCTCGCCTTCCCAGCATTCAAACTGCTCACGCTGCGCGCGCAGGATGTCCACGTAACGCTCCAGCGAACTGATGGTGTACCAATCCTGGTTGGGAGAGTGTTTGCTGGCGACCTGCAGGATAGTCGGCAGCGCCGGGTCGATGCTGACCTGATCGCCGCCGCATGGCAGGAGCAGGTCATCGATACCGGCCCGTGAACGCAGCAAATCGACTATCGGGTAGATTTTCCCCTGCAGATGGCTGGCTTGCGAAGTGATATTTTTAGCCGCGCCATACCCGAGCGCCATCGCGCAGGCGATGACGCTCGCCCCTGACGGCGCGCGCCAGATAAACTGGCTGCGTTTGGCCTGCCGGTCGTGATCGATACCGCGCCAGAAGACGATGTTATCGATATTGCAGCCCTGCAAAATCGTCGGCATCTGCGCATTGTGGCCGAAGGTATCCGGCAGATAACCGACCTGCATCGCATGTCCCAGCGTTCGGGCGGCGAAGATGCCGTACTTCAGGTTGCGGATAATGGATTCGCCATGCACGTTGTAGGTGTCCGTCTGGGTATACCACGGCCCGACGAAAATCCTTTTTTCTCTGACCAGCTTTTCCAGCCTGGCGCGATAATCGGGATTGATCGCAAGAAAGTCCTCCACGACCGCCATCTGCCCGTCAAGGTGATAGCAGGCATAAGCCGGGTTCTGCTCCAGCGTGTTGATAACATCCGCAAAGTTGTATGACGCCAGCACCATGCTGTCCTGACGGGTGAAATACCACTCCTGATCCCAGTGCGTGTGGGCAATAACGTGGATCTGACTCATGATGTTTCCCTCACCTGACGTTCTTTGGGCTGACATAAAGCACGCCCAGGGCGCAAATCAGTGCGCCAATAAAGACGCTCGCCAGATAGCCCGCCACATTGGTCGCCAGCGGCCAGCCCCAGATGGCGGGCAAAGGCAGCGTCTGCTTCACGCCGAGTGCAATCGCCACCAGCGCACCGGCGACGGCACCGGTCATGAACACCGGGATCAGGCGTGGGTTTTTCAGGATGAACGGGATAGCGCCTTCTGAGATCCCGATTACGCCCAGCAATAACGAGGTGCTGCCAACGGTTTTTTCTTCCCGGCTGAAGACATCCGGCAGACCAAAGCGGCCGTTGAGGAATGCGGCAAAACCGACGCCAATGGAGGGGATCACGATAGAGAGTTCGCGGGCGGTTAAATCAAACGTCTCGCTCATGCCATTCAGGCCGAGCGCGACCGAGCCTGCCGCCTTATTGACCGGACCACCAAGGTCGAAAGCGGTGCCCGCGGCGATCATTGCGGAATAGAACCCGCGACCGGTGTCGCCTGCCGAGGTAAAAAAGACCACCATCAGCTGATTAAGCGAGCCAAAAATCGGGTTAATCAGATATTCCATGACCATCACCAGCGTAATGCCGGTGATCAGCGGGACGATTAGCATGGTTTTAATGGTGGTGAGCTGCTGGCGGACATGAATCGAATCGTTGAGCCAGCGCACCAGATAGCCCACAAAGAAGCCAATCCCAATCGCGCCAAAAAAGCCGGAGGGCATAAAGCCCTCGATATCAAAGAAGCGCTTGTAGACTTCGTCTGACATGATGCCGCCGATAAGCCCGGGGATCAGCGCCGGTTTTCCGGCAATGGCAAACGCCAGATACATGGCGAAGACCGGATACATGAACTTGATGGTCATAAAGCCCACTTTATCCAGCACGCTGAACGGCGAATGTTCAATGTTAATAAACTGGCCGGTAATTTTGGCCGTTGCCATCATCAGCCCACCCATGACCACGACCGGTAACATATAGCTGATGGCCGCCATGATATGGCCAATAAATATCTGGTAAGCCGAACGCCGGAGATCGTCCTCGTCTTCATCTGCCACCGCGGTCGCATTTTTTTCCATTGCCAGCGCCTGACGCAGATAGCGGTCGGTGTGCTTGATCAGCTCTTGTGTTCGTGTCTGAAGGTGAGGAATGTCATCAAAACGTTCGGCATCCTGAATGGGGACGTCGGTTGCCAGAATAATGGCGGTGGCAGAAGCAATATCCTGCTTTGTTAAGCGATTTTTAACACCGTCGCTACCCTGCGTTTCGACCTTTACCTCAATGTTATGCGCTTTAGCCCATGCGATAATTTTATTCGCGGCCATAAACGTGTGTGCAATGCCTGTCGGGCAGGCCGTTACCGCGACAACTTTTTGTTTCGTCATTGTCATAATTCCCTGGATGTGAAAACAGGGAAAGTATAAAGAGAAGCCAAAACAGTTTTTAATGTTTGCTAATACTTATTACGTATCGTCATACGCGGGCTTGCAATATGTGAAGCGCCTTCCAGAGGATATTTTTCGGCTGTGGTAAAATCATGTCAGGATTAAACAGGGTGTAATATATGAATTCATTTCAGGGAAGTGAGCGTTTGATATTTGAATACATTCAGCATCACGCTACTCATATTTCAACTATATCGGCAAAAGAGATTGCCCGTGATACTTTTACCACGACAACCTCCGTTAATCGCGTGTGTAAGAAAATGGGCTATAAGAGCTATACAGAGCTTCGGTATCGTTTTTTACGCGATCATTTTACCCCTGCGCCTGTAAACCCTGACGTGGGGCCGCAGGCGGAGGAGATTGTGGTGGAGATGTCCAGGTTGCTGACCCATTCCAGCCATATTTTTCTCTATGCACGGGGCGCATCACTCACCAGCCTCAACTACCTGTCGCGTTTTTTATCTCTGGCGAGCCTGCCGCATCTTATTCTCAACGATATGCACCAGCTGACGCGGGTATCGAAGGGAACGCTGGTGTTGATCAGTAAATCCGGAGAGACGCAGTCGTTAATTGAAATGGCGCGTAACGCGCTGCGCAAAGGATTAAAGATTATTGCGATCACGCGCGAGGGGTCTACGCTGGCCGCGCTCTCTTCCCTATGCTGGCCGTTGTTGATTGATATCAACGCGGTATCGTTATATCAGCGGGAAGGGCAGCTGGAACTGTTAAGTGCGGTAGACCGTATCGGCTGCAGGCTGCTGCAGCACGATACGGTGTAGTCAGGTCGTCAGAGCTGCTTCACTATCCCCAGACGGACGGCATAATCATTTTCATGGTTGCCGTCATCGTTGATATAGGTTTTATCCAGTGAAACCAGTTCGACGTAAGGCGTCCAGCCATCGTCGAGCTTGTAGTTGAAGGCGACGGTATGTTCCCAGTAGGTATCATCCCCGGTTCCCTGATCGACACCATCCTGCCAGCGGAAGCGTGGGTTGTAGGACATCCCGAATTTGCCAATGTTATACGCGAACCAGATGTCGAACTGGTGTGACTGGCGGCGGGTATACCCGCTGCCGTCGAGTTCTTTGTCGCTGTGCGCGTCATTGACGGTATTATAGCGATAACGGGCGGCGAGATTCAGACCGTTATCAAACGCTTTCCAGCCCTGAATGAAGGGGCGGTAATGGGTATTGCTGGCGGTGAAAACCGTCACCATGCCCGGCGCTACGGCAAAGCCGTTTCCAAGATCGAAGCGCCAGCGCGTTTCAATCTCTTGTGCCGCCTCCGTTAAGCCTTTTTCGTCTGGGTTATATCGGTCGGTATCGCCAAAAAAGGTATCATTGTGGTTTTGTGCGGCTTCAACGGAGAAGTAAAAACCATTCTCCGCCTGATGCATGACCTTAATACGGGAATCATTGACGTCTGAGTTTGTGTTGTGACCAAAACGAAGGTCGACGGATGTATTTCCGCACCATCCCTGTGTGCTTAATAATAGTGCGCTAATACACGTTGCTTTAATAATTCTCTTTTTCATAATGTCCTGCCGAGGTTATTTGATTGGCAGGGCTATTTTTATTTTCGGCACGCCACGATGTAAAAGTTATCGTCGTACATTTAGCGTATCGCTAAACATAAAAAAAAAAGAGATACAGCATGCTGTATCTCCTGATAGTTATTCCTGCACCCACCAGATAGCTTCAAACGGGCGCAAGAGCAGCGTGTCGGGACGGGTGGGGACATCATCATAGTTGCTGAGTGCGACCCGCCATGCGCCCTGTACCGGCTCCGGTTGCCACTGCTGACGCTCGCGGCTCAGGTTCGCCACCACCTTCAGCGTCTGCCCCTGCCACTGACGGCGATAACACCACAGGGAAGGATGGTCCGGGAGCAGATCCTCGTAGTCGCCCCACGTGAGCAGCGGCAGCGTTTTGCGCAGGCGAATCAGCGACTGGTAGGTGTAAAACACCGAGTCCTGGTCGTCCAGTGCCGCGCGGGCGTTCACGGTTTCGTAGTTATCGCAGACGCCAATCCACGGCTCGCCCTCGCTAAAGCCGGCATTGTGCGAGGCGTCCCACTGCATCGGCGTGCGGCCGTTATCGCGGGATTTGCTTGCCAGAATCGCCAGCAGTTCGTCAGGATCGCGACCGTTTGCCCGCATTTCGGCGAACATATTCAGGCTTTCCACGTCGCGATAATCGGTGATGCGGCTGAAGTGCGGGTTGGTCATCCCCAGCTCCTCGCCCTGATAAATGTACGGCGTGCCCTGCATACCGTGCAGCACCATGCCCAGCATTTTCGCTGCGGCCACGCGGTGTTCCCCTTCGTCGCCAAAGCGTGAAACGATGCGCGGCTGATCGTGGTTACACCAGAACAGCGCGTTCCAGGCTTTGTTGTGCATCCCCTGCTGCCAGTGGCGGAAGAGGGTTTTCAGCGCGACAAAGTCCGGTTTCGCCTTCGTCCATTTTTCACCGCCCGGGTAATCCACCTTCAGGTGATGGAAGTTAAAGGTCATCGACAGCTCGCGCCCGTCGAGCGAGGCATACTGCTGGCAATTCTCCAGCGAGGTCGAGGACATTTCGCCCACCGTCATCAGGTTGCGCGGGGTAAAGACGTCGCGGCTCATCTCCTGAAGATATTCGTGGATGCGCGGCCCGTCCGTGTAGAAGCGGCGACCGTCGCCCGTTTCGTCATTCGGGAAATCCTGATCTTTTGAAATCAGGTTAATGACGTCCAGACGTAAGCCGTCCACGCCGCGATCGGCCCAGAACTCGCATACCTTTTTCAGCTCGGCGCGCACCTCCGGGTTTTCCCAGTTGAGATCCGCCTGCTCCGGCGCGAAGAGGTGCAGGTAATACTGCTCGCTCTCGGCGTGCCAGCGCCAGGCGTTGCCGCCAAACTTGGAGCGCCAGTTGTTAGGCAGTTGCTCCGGCGTACCGTCGCGCCAGATGTAGAACTGGCGGTACGGGCTTTCCTTATTCAGTGATTCCCGGAACCAGGCGTGCTGGGTTGACGTGTGGTTGAACACCATATCCAGCACGATGCGAATACCGCGTTGATGCGCCCCGGCGACCAGTTCGTCAAAATCATCCAGCGTACCGTACGCCGGGTCGATGGCGATGTAATTCGCCACGTCATAGCCGTTATCCACCTGCGGTGAGATATAAAACGGCGTCAGCCAGATGGCGTCAATGCCGAGGGTTTTCAGGTAGTCCAGCCGCGCGGTCACGCCGCGTAAATCGCCGGTGCCACTGCCGGTCGTGTCCTGAAAACTCTTTGGATAGATCTGATAGATGACGCCGTTCTGCCACCAGTGAGGAAGGGTATTCATAATGCGTTCCTGCAAATGCGAAGGGGCGCAACTGCGCCCCGAAAGATGAAGTTAAACAATCTGCAGCGCGCCCTGACGGAACTTACGCTGATAAACCACGGTGGTGAGCGCCATTGGGACGATAATCGCAATCGCCATTGCCAGGGCAAACACCTGCCAGTAAGCGGGCTGGATGGAGAGAATGCCCGGCAGACCGCCCACGCCAATCCCGTTCGCCATCACGCCGTTCAGACCACACACCAGGCCTGCCAGACCGGAACCGATCATCGCGCAGAGCATCGGGAAGCGGTATTTCAGGTTGATACCGTACATCGCCGGTTCGGTGACGCCGAGGTAGGCGGAGATCGCGGCCGGAACGGAGATCTCGCGCTCGTTGTGCTTACGGCTGACGATGATGATGCCGGTCACCGCAGACGCCTGCGCAATGTTAGACAGGGCGATAATCGGCCAGACCGGCGTGCCGCCGAGGCTCTGGATCATCTGCATATCAATGGCCAGCGTGGTCTGGTGTACACCGGTGATCACCAGCGGGGCGTACAGGAAGCCAAACAGCGCGGCGCCAATCGGTGCGAAGCTGCCGGTCATCAGGTGGCGCACCGCGAAGGCCACGCCGTCGCCGATCATGCGGCCAAACGGACCGATAAACGCATGTGCCAGGAAGACGGCCAGAATCAGCGAGCAGACCGGAACGACCACCAGATAAAGATAATCCGGTACGATGCGCTTCAGGCGTGTCTCAATAAAGCCCAGCATCAGCCCCGCCAGCAGGGCCGGGATAACCTGCGCCTGATAGCCCACTTTGGCGATGGTGAACAGACCGAAGTTCCACACTTCAGGCACCTGCTGACCAAGTAAGTAAGCGTTCATTAACTGCGGAGAGACCAGCGTGACGCCCAGCACGATACCGAGAATTGGCGTACCGCCCATTTTGCGCACCGCGGACCAGCAAATCCCGACCGGCAGATAGAAGAAGATCGCTTCACCAATCAGCCACAGGAAGTCGTAAACGGTTTTCAGCGCCGGATACATCTGCGCCAGCGTTTTGCCGTCGCTCATCGGCACATCACCGATGACGTTACGGAAACCGAGAATTAAGCCGCCGCTGATCAGCGCCGGCAGCAGCGGGAAGAAGATCTCCGCGAAGTGGGAAATCAGCTGCTCGTGCCACTTCATATTCTGGCGTGCAGCCTTCTTGGCCTGCTCTTTATCCGCCGAGCTGTGCCCGGTGGTTGCCAGCAGAGCCTGATAGTAATCGCCCACTTCGGTACCAATGACCACCTGGAACTGCCCGGCGTTGGTGAAGCAGCCTTTAACCATTTTAAGTTCTTCAATCGCCTTCGGGTTCGCTTTGGCCGGATCGTTCAGCACGAAGCGCAGGCGGGTAATGCAATGGCTAACGGTTGCGATGTTTTCGCGGCCGCCGACCAGGACGATCAGTTGATCAATATCTGCTTGTTTGACTTTACTCATCATGAAACCTCATGACAGATGGTGAGGGGTGTAATGACCTGAGCGCAAGCCTACTCTTTCAGCGTGACGGCGAAAATGGGAACGTTCCCGAAATCGGGCGAAGATCACAATAAACGCTTCAGGGGGGCTATGAAAGATGAGCGGGAATCACGATCTGCCGCGGCTCGCTCCGCCCGTTGATCTGCTCGATCAGCTGCGCGGCGGCCTGTCTGCCGGACTCGGCATAACCCGGATCGACGGTGATGATCTCCGGGTGCAGAAACTTCATCAGCGGCGTGCTGCCGACGCTCGCCACCTGCAGGCTGTCGATGCGCTGCTCCTGAAGGTATTTGCTGGCTCCCAGCGCCAGCGTATCCGTGGCGCACACCAGCGCGGTTGTCTGCGGGGTCAGGACACTGGCAACCTGCTCGTAGCCTTGCTTCATGCCCAGACCCGGCAGGGAGGCGACGGCCGGGAGGTTGTGCTTTTTGCAAAACGCCAGATAGGCCTCATGGCGACGCTTGCCGGTGGTGACGTCGGTGTGGGGTACGCCGAGGAAGCTGATATGGCGATGGCCTTTATCGTACAAACGCTGCATCAGGGTGATAATCGCCCCCTCGTCGTCATAACAGACAGAGGCAAAACCGTGGGCGTCGCGCGCCATCATGACCAGTGAGGGCTGCCAGGGTTTTAGCATCTCGTCTTTAATGCCGCTAAAGCCGAACAGCACCACGCCGTCAATGTTGCGTCGCTGGAGCATGCCCAGATGCTCTTCAACCAGCTGCGGCGAGAACTGGCTCTCCATCATGATGGGGTCATATCCCTGCTCGTAAAAGGCGGGCAGCATGGTCTGCACGGCAAGGTTCTCCGAGAGCGAATCCAGACGAGAGACAATAATCGCGACCACTTTGTCACTCTGCCCGCGCATAGCGCGCGCGGAGCGGGAAGGGGAAAAGCCGTGCTGATTCATCACCGCCTCGACGCGCTCGCGTGTGCGTTCGCTGACACCGCTTTCGTTATTCAGCACCCGTGAGACGGTCGATTTCCCCACGCCGCTTAAACGCGCGATGTCTTTAATGGTAAGGCGGTTCTGCATGCTGTTTTCCCTGTAACAACGACAAAATGATCAATTGAGCCTAATGCTATAGCGCGATTTCGCTATGGGCAAAGTCTGGTTTACGTTCGGTTTATTTGCAGGGGGGTATAATACCGCCCGAATCGTCACAAAGGGTACGCTTAAATCCTTATACTGCGCGGCGACACCCTGTTTTTACTTACCGGAGGCTCCATGGATCCCGATCCCACACCTCTCCTGAACGGGAGAACACGTTCTTTCCGGTAAGCCAGCTTTTGCTGTCTCACCGGTGATGTGAGGCAGCAACGTCCCAAACGTTCCTGCTTGAAAAATTGAGTGCCTGACAGGTACGGCTTTGCCACGCCTGAAGGGAATGCTGCGTCCGCCGTTGCGGATGCGGAGGAATGACTATGTTTAAAAATATCACCCGGCAGCTGCAGGCCCTGCTGAGCCGCCACCTGCCACATCGTCTTATTCAGCGCGACCCGCTGCCCAATGCAAAAAACATCGCGGGTGCAGCGATTCCCGCTTCCCTGACCGAACGCTGCCTGAACGTGGCGGCAATGGATGAGAACGAAGTCTGGCGCGCCTTTGGCGGCCACCCGGAAGGGCTGAACGCGACGGAAGTGGACAAAATCCGCGCCGTGCACGGCGATAACCAAATTCCGGCGCAAAAACCGTCTCCGTGGTGGGTGCACCTGTGGCTCTGCTACCGCAACCCCTTCAACCTGCTGCTGACCGTGCTCGGCATCATCTCCTACGCGACGGAAGATCTCTTTGCCGCTGGGGTGATTGCCCTGATGGTGGGGATTTCCACGCTGCTGAACTTTATTCAGGAAGCCCGCTCCACCAAAGCGGCGGACGCCCTGAAAGCGATGGTCAGCAACACCGCGACCGTCTCGCGCGTAATTAACGACCTCGGCGAAAACGCCTGGGTGGAGCTGCCCATTGACCAGCTGGTGCCGGGTGACCTGGTTAAGCTGGCCGCGGGGGACATGATTCCTGCGGATTTACGCATCATTCAGGCGCGGGATCTGTTTGTCGCCCAGGCCTCCCTGACCGGGGAATCCCTGCCCGTTGAAAAGGTGGCGCGCAGCCGTGATCCGCAGCAGATGAACCCGCTTGAGTGCGACACCCTGTGCTTTATGGGAACCACGGTCGTCAGCGGTACGGCGCAGGCGATTGTCACCGCGACCGGGGGCAACACCTGGTTTGGTCAGCTTGCCGGACGCGTCAGCGAGCAGGAGAGCGAGCCGAATGCCTTCCAGAAAGGGATTGGCCGCGTCAGCATGCTGCTGATCCGCTTTATGATGGTGATGACGCCGATTGTGCTGTTGATCAACGGCTACACCAAGGGCGACTGGTGGGAGGCGGCGCTGTTTGCCCTCTCCGTGGCCGTTGGCTTAACGCCGGAAATGCTGCCGATGATTGTCACCTCCACGCTGGCGCGTGGGGCGGTGAAGCTCTCGAAACAGAAAGTGATCGTCAAGCACCTCGACGCTATCCAGAACTTTGGCGCGATGGACATTCTCTGCACCGACAAAACCGGCACCCTGACGCAGGATAAAATCGTGCTGGAGAACCACACCGATATCGCCGGTAAAACCAGCGAACGCGTTCTGCACAGCGCGTGGCTGAACAGCCATTACCAGACCGGGCTGAAGAACCTGCTCGACGTGGCGGTGCTGGAAGGGGTCGATGAGGAAGCCGCCCGCACGCTCTCCGGTCGCTGGCAGAAGGTGGATGAGATCCCGTTCGACTTTGAACGCCGCCGCATGTCGGTGGTGGTGAGCGAGCAGCCGGACGTGCACCAGCTGATCTGCAAAGGCGCGCTGCAGGAGATCCTGAATGTGTCGACGCAGGTGCGCCATAACGGTGAGATCGTACCGCTGGACGACACCATGCTGCGCCGCATCAGGCGCGTTACCGACAACCTGAACCGTCAGGGGCTGCGCGTGGTGGCGGTAGCCAGCAAGTTTCTGCCCGCGCGCGAGGGGGACTATCAGCGTATCGACGAATCCGATTTGATCCTCGAGGGTTACATCGCATTCCTCGATCCGCCGAAAGAGACCACCGCGCCTGCGCTCAAAGCGCTGAAGGCGAGCGGTATCACCGTTAAAATCCTCACCGGCGACAGCGAGCTGGTGGCCGCGAAAGTGTGTCACGAAGTCGGGCTGGATGCGGGCGAGGTGGTCGTGGGCAGCGACATTGAGCACCTGTCCGACGACGAGCTGGCGAAGCTGGCGCAGCACACCACGCTGTTTGCCCGCCTGACACCGATGCACAAAGAGCGCATTGTTACCCTGCTGCGTCGTGAAGGGCACGTTGTGGGCTTTATGGGTGACGGCATCAACGATGCGCCCGCCCTGCGTGCCGCGGATATTGGCATCTCCGTGGACGGCGCGGTGGATATTGCCCGCGAAGCGGCGGATATTATCCTGCTGGAAAAAAGCCTGATGGTGCTGGAGGAGGGCGTTATCGAAGGGCGTCGCACCTTCGCCAACATGCTCAAGTACATCAAAATGACTGCCAGCTCCAACTTCGGTAACGTGTTCAGCGTCCTGGTGGCCAGCGCGTTTCTGCCGTTCCTGCCGATGCTGCCGCTGCACCTGCTGATCCAGAACCTGATGTACGACGTGTCCCAGGTAGCGATCCCGTTTGATAACGTCGACGACGAGCAGATCCAGAAGCCGCAGCGCTGGAACCCGTCCGATCTGGGGCGCTTTATGCTGTTCTTTGGGCCGATCAGCTCCATCTTCGACATCCTGACCTTCTGCCTGATGTGGTTTGTGTTCCATGCCAACACGCCGGAACATCAGACGTTGTTCCAGTCCGGCTGGTTCGTGGTGGGTCTGCTGTCGCAAACGCTGATTGTGCATATGATCCGTACGCGCCGCATTCCGTTCATCCAGAGCCGTGCCGCATGGCCGCTGATTGTGATGACGGGCATTGTGATGGCGCTCGGCATCGCGCTGCCGTTCTCGCCGCTGGCAAGTTACCTGCAGCTTCAGGCGCTGCCGCTGAGCTACTTCCCGTGGCTGGTGGCGATCCTCGCGGGCTACATGGTGCTGACGCAGATGGTGAAAGGGTTTTATGCGCGTCGGTATGGGTGGCAGTGATTTTTTGCCGGGTGGCGGCTTCGCCTTACCCGGCCTACTCCCGTCACGTAGGCCCGGTAAGCGCAGCGCCACCGGGCAATAGCTTTCTTCCCAAATTCAACAACCTGTGATCGCCGTCGGCGCATTCGCTTGACGACAATTTGTACGCATGTTAACAGAATGTTTTGCCTTTATTTGGCCCGTCAGATAAGGAACATTCATGTTACGGTACAGTCTCTTAACCGCCGGGCTGCTGCTCGGCGCCTCTGCCTTTGCCGCCCCGGCAGGGGATCTCCCGTTAATGCCCTGGCCTGAGAAGGTGGAACGCCCGACCACGCAGGGTGCACTGGTGCTCACCAGCCAACTTTCCGTGACCGTCAGCGGCGACGATCTTGGCGACGCGGTCAACCGCCTGCGTCAGCGTATCGCCCTGCAAACCGGCTGGACGCTACAGCCGCAGGCTGAGCAACCGGACAAACCGACCATTCGCATCGCCATCGCCAAAAAGGTGAAGCCACAGCCGCTGCCGGACAGCGATGAAAGCTATAAGCTAACGGTGGATGCCAACGGTGTGAACATCTCCGCCAACACCCGCTTCGGCGCGCTGCGGGCGATGGAAACGCTGCTTCAGCTGGTGCAAAACGGCGCGGAAAACACGTCGCTGCCGTGGGTGACCATTGAAGACGCGCCGCGCTTCCCGTGGCGAGGGCTGCTGCTCGACTCGGCGCGCCATTTCATTCCCGTCGCGGATATCAAACGCCAGATTGACGGCATGGCGGCCGCAAAGCTTAACGTCCTGCACTGGCACTTAACCGACGATCAGGGCTGGCGCTTCAGCTCGAAGCGTTACCCGAAGCTGACGCAGCTTGCCAGCGACGGGCTGTTCTATACCCCTGAGCAGATGCGCGAGATTGTTCGCTATGCCACCGAGCGCGGCATCCGCGTGGTGCCGGAGATCGACATGCCGGGCCACGCCTCGGCGATTGCTGTGGCCTACCCAGAGCTGATGAGCGCGCCGGGGCCCTACAAAATGGAGCGCAACTGGGGCGTGCTGAAGCCGGTGCTTGATCCGACCAAAGAGGCCACATACGCCTTTGCTGACGCGATGGTCAGCGAACTGGCGGCAATCTTCCCGGATCCGTATCTGCACATCGGCGGGGATGAGGTGGACGACAGCCAGTGGAAAGCGAACGCCGCGATCCAGACGTTCATGCGCGACAACACACTGGCGGACAGCCACGCGCTGCAGGCCTATTTCAACCGCAAGCTGGAGACGATCCTCGAGAAACATCATCGGCAGATGGTCGGCTGGGATGAGATCTATCATCCTGACTTACCGAAAAGCATTCTGATCCAGTCCTGGCAGGGGCAGGACGCGCTGGGTAAGGTGGCGCAAACAGGCTACAAGGGCATTCTTTCGACCGGTTTCTACCTCGATCAACCCCAGTCCACCGCCTATCACTACCGCAATGAAATCGTTCCCCAGGGGCTGAATGGCGTGGACGTGATAGCAGACACCGACAGCGCCCAGAGCTGGGCCTTCTCCATGCCGCGTCTGAAAGGCAAGCCAGTCGAGGGGAGTTTTACCCTGGTGAAAGGGGACGCCGGCTGGCGCGGTTTTATTGATTTTGCCGGGAAATCCCGCCGTGCGGTGCAGGATATTGCGTGGCGCGACGACAATCAGGTGACGTTTACCGTTGACACCTGGATGGGCGAAACGCGCCCGGTCGTCTCCGTCGATAACGACAAGCTCACTGGTTACTTCCTGGTGGGCAATACCCGATATCCAATTAGCGGTACCCGTCTGGACGAGGTGCCGAAAGGGATCCCACCGGTAGTGCCGGACGTGGCGAATCAGGCTAATTTGCTCGGCGGAGAAGCCGCGCTGTGGGCGGAAAACGTGGTCGCACCGGTGCTGGATATCCGCCTGTGGCCGCGGACGTTTGCGGTGGCGGAGCGGTTATGGTCCGCGCAGGACGTCAATGATGTCGACAACATGTATACCCGCCTGCAGGCGATGGACAGCTGGTCGACGGTGTCGGTTGGCCTGCAGCAGCATACCCAGCAGCAGGTGCAATTCACGCGGCTCGCGAATAATGCCGACACGTTGCCGCTGCAAATCCTCGCGCAGGCGCTTGAACCGGCCCAGTATTACACCCGTCAGCACCTCAAGTTCCAGGCGGGAAACTATCACCAGTTTGAGCCGCTTAACCGCCTCGCGGATGCGCTGAATGGGGAAAGCATCACCGTGCGTCAGATGAACAAATGGGCGGACCGTCTGGTGAGCGATGCGGAAGACACGGAAAGCGCCGACGCGCTGCGCCACGTCTTTAATCGCTGGCAGAGCAACACCAGCGACGCGCTGGCGCTGAGCGAAAACAGCTATCAGCTGAAGGCGATTAAACCGGTGATCCTGGAGGTGGATAAGCTTGCCGCAATTGGCCTGAGGCTGACGGATCTGGTGGCGCGACAGGGCACGCTGGATGACAAAGAGATCGCCTCGATTCAACGCGAGCTGGATAACGCGGCGAAGGTGCAGGACGAAGTGGTGATTGCGGCGGTGTATCCGCTGGAGACGCTGCTCAGGGCGACGCGAAACCAGTAACATAAGCGCCCGGTGGCGCTACGCTTACCGGGCCTACGTGACGTGTAGGCCCGGCAAACGAAGTGCCGCCGGGCGTAAAGGCAACTCAGTTCTTCAATATCCACGCCTCTTTCCAGTCTGAACCCACGCCGGGCTCGAACTGGGTAGAGGTCGAACTGTACTGCTTGCAGTACCCGCTGTACGGGAATGGCTTGCACTCGTAGGTCTTACCGTCTTTGGGCTGCAACACCACGGTGCCCGCCTTATAAGAGGCAAGATTATCCGGGAAGATAAAATCAGATTTACCGGTATCGCCGGAGGTTGCTTCACCTTCGAGCATCATATCCAGCACGTCCTGCGCGAACAGGGTGCCGGCTTTATTGGTGGCGTAGTATTTCAGCATGTGGTGCCCTGGCGTGACGTTTGTCAGGTTCATGGTCACATCCTGGTTGCTGTTATTCATATCCTGCTTCAGATAACCTTTTTCCGCTCCGGGATGGTTCAATACGTGTGCTTCAAGGTTCACGTCACCCTGCGTATTGACGTGGAATGTCACCGTCGCTGCACCGTGAGTCACTTTGCTGTAATGCAGGTCAGTCACGGCAATGGATTCATTAACCACCGCTTTTTGCTCTTCATAAGAGATAGCCACTGACTTCAGCGTACTGCCTTCTTTTACGAAGACGCTGTTTGCGCCGTGAACCGGGCTAACGTCTCCGCTTTCATCCTTCACGCCGACGCGCACGTCGTGATGAGCGCTGTTAATTTTTTGCGCCAGATCGTAGGCCCACTGGTTGGCATCTCCCTGTTGAGCCGAGGCGATAGTCAGCTCGGTGGCCATGGAGGCGATTTCGCCGTTGGCATCGAAGAAGCGAGCAATCACTTTATCGCCCACGTTGAGGTTGTTACCTGCAACCTGGCCGCTCAGCGTTTTGCTCCAGACGGAGGCGGCGGCCGGGGTTTCATCCGGCGTGACGTTGCCGCCGTTACCGAAGTCCACGTCGATGGCCTGATAGAAACTGTTGGGCGTATCGGCAATTTCCCACACGCCGTAAATCACCTGATAACCGGTACGTTCCGGCACGTTACAGTTCATCGATTGGGTCATTGCTGGCGCCTGGCCGTTGCCGTTTACCGTACAAAACGGCGTTAAGTCGAACTGGTCGCGGGTCAGCGGCTTATTCGGGTTCCAGTTTTGTTTGGTGATGTAATAGCGCCAGTTGGTGGTTTTGTGCGGCGCGGTGTGATGCCAGACAAACTGATGTACCCCGGCGGTCATCGGCGTTTTGGTCCAGGCATTCTGGCTTTGCTTATCAAGCTGCGAGTAGTTGGCAATCCCGGCGCTGGCGAGTTCGCCATCCGGCGGCAGGCTCCCTGACGGGAAACCGGAGGCACGTTCTACGCTCTGGGGTTCATATTCCACCAGACCGCAGTCAATGTTTTGTCCCTGTTTACACATATAAGCGCGGCTGGCAGGGGATTCGATATAGCCATGTGCCAGCGCAGAAGAGGCTACCGTAAGAGTGGCCATAGCCAACGCAATTCTGGAGATTTTCATTTTTGTCCGAAGCGGGAATGTATAAAGGTGTGCGAGTGTATTTATTCCCGGACCGCGTCGTCATCGTATTACGAAGGTAAAAATAGCCAAATAAAAAAGGCAGCCGAAGCTGCCCTGGTTTGCCTGAAATTGATTAGCGGCGCACGGCGATCGCTTCGATTTCAATTTTGACGTCTTTTGGCAGACGCGCCACTTCAACGCAGGAGCGCGCCGGGAAGGTCGCGTTGTGTTCGGTAAAGAATGCTTCGTAAGTGGCGTTAACGGTCGCGAAATCGTTCAGATCTTTCACGAACACGGTCGTTTTCACGATGTCGCCCACTTTCAGACCGGCAGATTCAACGATAGCCTGCACGTTTTCCAGCGACTGACGCGCCTGTGCCGCTACGTCGGCTGGCACTTCACCGGTTTTTGGGTTCACCGGGATCTGGCCCGAGGTGATGATCATGCTGCCCAGATCAACGCCCTGAACGTACGGGCCGATAGCCGCGGGTGCATTTTCCGTCGCGAGTACTTTGGTCATGATTTCTCCAGAATAACAGCTGATTAAATGTTCCCGGCCATTATAGGGAGGCCGGGATCCTTTACCAACCTCAATTAGTTGGCCAGCACCACATAATGAGAAAACTCTTTTTCGCAGTATTTGCATTTGAGTGCGATGTCATCAGCGCGTTTTTTCACTGCAAAACTGGATGAAACCGGCTCAGCATGACTGATGCAGTTGCTGTTCGGACAGACCAGCACGCTCTCGATGCGATCCGGCAGGCCAGGATGGGATTTGCCGACCACTTCATACTCGTCGATGCGGTTGACGGTGGCATCCGGTGCGTACAGCGACAGCTGGTTGACCTGCTCGTCGGTCAGGAAGGTATTCTCGATTTTGATCAAGTCCTTGCGGCCCATCTCGCCCGACGGCAGGTTCAGGCCAATGGTGATGCGCTGATCGGTCTCGGTCAGTTTGAACAGCGTCAGCAGCTTAAAGCCCACCTGCGCAGGGATGTGGTCAATCACGGTGCCACGTTTGATGGCTTCAACCTGGAGTTTGTTATCGTGTGTCATGGTCGTCTCCCCTTACAGAGCTAAATCGCGATTCAGAACCAGTGCCAGTAACGCCTGGCGGGCGAAGATACCGTTCCCGGCCTGCTGGAAGTACCAGGCGTGCGGCGTTTTATCCACGTCTGTGGTGATCTCATCGATGCGCGGCAGCGGGTGCAGCACCTTCATGTTGTCGCGCGCGCCGTCGAGGTCGCTGGCGCGCAGCACAAACTGCGCCTTCACGTTGGCGTACTCGGAAGGATCCAGACGCTCTTTCTGCACGCGGGTCATGTAGAGAATATCCACGTGGCTCATCACCTCTTCGATGCTGGCGTGCAGGCTCCACGCAATGCCTTTTTCGTCCAGCATATCGAGAATGTATTGCGGCATCGCCAGCGCGTCTGGGGCGATGAAGAAGAAGCGGTTGCCGTTAAATTTCGCCAGCGCCTGGGTCAGGGAGTGGACGGTGCGGCCATATTTCAGGTCGCCGACCATGGCGATGTTCAGGTTCTCCAGCGTGCCCTGCGTCTCCTGAATGGTGAACAGATCCAGCAGGGTCTGCGTCGGATGCTGGTTAGCACCGTCCCCGGCGTTCAGTACCGGGATGCCGCCGGAAAACTCGGTCGCCAGGCGCGCCGCGCCCTCCTGCGGGTGGCGCATCACAATCGCGTCTACGTAGGTGCTGATCACTGAAATGGTATCCGCCAGGGTCTCGCCTTTTTTACCCAGCGACGTGTTGCTGCTGTCTGAGAAGCCCACCACGCTCGCGCCCAGGCGGTGCATGGAGGTCTCAAAGGAGAGGCGGGTGCGGGTCGAGGCTTCAAAGAAGCAGCTCGCAATCACCTTGTGCTTCAGCAGCTCCGGTTGCGGATTGGCCTTCAGTTTTGCCGCGGTTTCCAGAACCAGTTCCAGCTCTTCGCGGCTGAGGTCGTTTATGGAAATGATGTGTTTTTGATAAAGCGGATTCATGTTTATCTCCTGACGCCGGGCAAAAAAAAGCCCCTCAAATGAGGGGCTCTGGGAATAGATTAAGCAACGGGAAGAAAAACGGCAGGCCAGCGTCTGATTTCAGACGCGGTAAGACGTTATGTCGTACACGCTTGACCATGCTTCCTCCCGGCAAATTGTCGGGCATTATACGCAGCTCGCTTTGCGGATCAAGCGATTTAATGCACGCTTTACTCAATGCAAACGGTTCTTTGTGAATATTAATGCGTTCTGAGTAAATAATTAATTTGCTTATGCACCAGCGCGGTGCGCTTCACCACCCGAGGGGCGACCCAGACGATACTGCTTCCGGCCACCACGCCTAAAATTTCCGGTAACTGGTGATAATCCAGGATACGCGCCACCGCGCGGCCATATCCGGCAACGGTATGGATAAGGATAAATTCGCTATTGTGCTCAACGCTCACCACCATTTCGGACACGGTGCGCGCGGCATCAGGAGCGGGGCGCAGCTGGGGATTCAGCGAATAAATCTTTAGCCCTTTGGCATTTCGAATTTTTATGACACCGAGCAACTTGAGCAGACGTGAAACGGTGGACTGGCTGATGGTCTCAAAACCCCGCTCCTGTAAGTCGCGGCGGATCTCCTCCTGAGAGAGATAGCCCTTTTCCGCGATCAGACGCTGGCAGACCGTTAGCTGTAGTTGCTCTTTGGGAGAGTACTCTTCGTAATCCATCTTAGTTCCCATATCAGTTCCCGAAATAACCGGTGACACCGCACCGATCCACAGGCCGGATAAGCGCAGCGCCATCCGGCAAATTACAACAACGCCCCCAGACTTAACGCCACCATAATCACCACCGTTAAAATCCCCAGCAGCGGCGCGACCCATTTCAGATAGCGCACGTAAGGCACGCGGGCGATAGCCAGCCCGCCCATTACGACGGCAGAGGTGGGAGTGATCAGGTTAACGATACCGGACGCCGACTGGTAAGCCGTAACTACCAGGTCGCGGTTGACGTTAGCGAAATCGGCAAGAGGCGCCATGATCGGCATCGTCAGAACGGCCAGGCCGGACGAAGAAGGCACAAGAAACGACAGCACCACCTCCAGCCAGTACATCACGTTGATGAACGCCACCGTCGATAAGCCGGTAACCATTCCCTCGGCGCTGTGCAAAATGGTGTGGGTAATCATGCCCTTATCCATGATCACTACGATACCGCGCGCGATACCGATAATCAGCGCGACGCCCAGCAAATCTCGCGCGCCGTTGATAAAGGTGGAGGTCAGTTCCTCTTCGCTCATGCGGGCGATCAGGCCGACGATTATTGCACTGGCGAGAAACACCGCTGAGATCTCCGCCATCCACCAGCCGAGCACCGCCACGCCGTAGATCATGACCGCGAAGGCAAGGGCGAAAATCACCAGGATGATTTTGCGCACCGGGGTGAATTCCAGCGACTGTTCGCCCTTGTTGCCGAGGAAGTGGGCGAGGTTCTCCTCCTGTTTGTCCGCAACGATGGAGAGAGAGGGATCCTTGCGCACTTTGCGGGCATAGCGCATCACCCACGCCACGCAGATGATCCACCCGATGACCAGCAGCGCGACGCGCAGGGCGATACCGCTGGTGAAGGGGATCCCGGCGGCGTTGGCGGCGATCACCGTCGCGAACGGGTTAATGGTGGAGCCAAGCGTGCCGATCCCGGCGCCGAGCAGCACGGTGGAGGCGGCTACCACCGGGTCGAAACGTGCGGCCAGCATCACCGGAACCAGCAGGGTATAGAACGGCAGGGACTCTTCGGCCATGCCGTAAATGGTGCCGCCTGCGGCAAACAGCGCCATCAGGATCGGGATCATCCACTCTTCGCGACCGCGCAACCGGGTGGTGACGCGTTCGATCCCGGCGTCAATGGCCCCGGTTTTGGTGACGATCCCGAGGAATCCCCCGATGATCAGTATAAACAGCGCAACGTCGATCGCCCCGGCCTGGCCGGACTCGGGATCGTACAACCCGGCAATCGGGGCCATCAGCACGGAAACCAGTCCCTGCGGATGGGCCGCTACGTGCGCATAGGTTCCGGCAACCGGCACGTCCTTGCCGAGCGCCTCGTTCATGGCCATGTGATACTGCCCGGCCGGAACAATCCACGTCAGGACGGCAACGACGGCAATCAGAAAAAAGAGAATGGTGTATGCGGAGGGAAATTTGAACTTGCCCATGATGTTCTCCTGAAACCCGGCGCACCCCGCGGCACGCCGGGCGGTGATTAGTCGCCGAGTGTCGCCACCATGACCGCTTTAATGGTATGCATGCGGTTTTCTGCTTCATCAAAGACGATAGAGTTCGGGGATTCGAAGACCTCTTCCGTCACCTCCAGCCCTTTCAGGCCATAGGCCATTTCGATTTCGCGGCCCACTTTGGTGTGCTCGTTGTGAAACGCCGGCAGGCAGTGCATGAACTTGACGTTCGGGTTGCCGGTGGCTTTCATGACGTCCGCGTTAATTTGATACGGCTTCATCAGGCTGACGCGTTCGGCCCACGCCTCTTTCGGCTCGCCCATGGAGACCCACACGTCGGTGTAGAGGAAATCCGTCCCGCGCACGCCTTCTTCCACGTCGTCGGTCAGGGTGATGCGCGCGCCCGTTTCTTTCGCGATGGCACGGCACTGCTCAACCAGACCCGCTTCCGGCCAGAAGGATTTCGGTGCCACCAGGCGGATGTCCATCCCCATTTTGGCCGCGCCGACCATCAGGGAGTTGCCCATGTTGTTGCGTGCGTCGCCGAGATAAGCAAAGCTTAGCTCCGGCAGGGTTTTGCTCGGGGCGTGCTCCAGCATGGTCATCAGATCGGCGAGGATCTGCGTCGGATGGAATTCGTCGGTCAGGCCGTTCCACACCGGTACGCCCGCGTATTCACCCAGCTCTTCAACAATCGCCTGGCCGTAGCCGCGGTATTCGATACCGTCATACATACGCCCCAACACGCGGGCGGTGTCTTTCATCGACTCTTTATGGCCGATCTGCGATCCGCTTGGGCCGAGATAGGTCACCTGCGCACCCTGGTCAAACGCGCCCACTTCGAAGGCGCAGCGGGTGCGGGTGGAGGTTTTTTCAAAGATCAGGGCGATGTTTTTGCCGACCAGGGTTTGCTTTTCGCGTCCGGCTTTTTTGGCCGCTTTCAGCTCGATGGCGAGGTCGATCAGGTACTGGATCTCCGCCGGGGTGTAGTCCAGCAGTTTCAGGAAGTTGCGGTTTTTCAGGTTGATGGTCATATGGGAAATCCTTTTTAAATGTATGTTCAGTTACGAATCAACGTGCCTTTCTCGCCCGCCAGAATCTCTGCCCCATCGGCCAGCGCGCCGATTCCGGCAATGCCGTTGCAGGCTTCAACAAACTCGCGGCAGGCGGCCACTTTCGGCCCCATCGATCCGGCGTCAAACTGCATGCCTCTGAGCAGTTCTGGCGTCACCTGCGCCAGCGGGCGCTGGGTCGGTTTTCCCCAGTCGAGGTACACCGCGTCGGCATCGGTGAGGATCAGCAGGGCGTCGGCCTCAATCTGGCGCGCCAGCAGGGCGGCGGAGAGGTCTTTATCGATCACCGCCTCAATGCCGTGATAGCCGTTGGCGTTTTCCACCACCGGCACGCCGCCGCCGCCGTTGCAGATCACCAGGTGGTCGCGCTGGATCAGCGCCGTGATGGCGTCGCTCTCGACGATGCGTTTCGGCTGCGGTGACGGCACCACGCGACGGAAGTAGCTGCCGTCGGCCTTAAACACCCAGCCTTTTTCCGCGGCCAGCGTTTTTGCCTGGGCTTCGCTGTACACCGGGCCGATGTATTTGGTCGGGTTGCTGAACGCCGGGTCGGCGGCGTCCACTTCCACTTGCGTAAGCAGGACGCTCACCTCACGCTGCGGCAGGTTGTTTTTCAGCGCCTGCTGGAGCATGTAGCCGATCATCCCCTGGCTTTCGGCACCAAGAACGTCCAGTGGGTAAGGGGTCACTTTGTCGTAGGCGCTGTTCTGCAGCGCCAGCAGCCCGACCTGTGGACCGTTGCCGTGGACCAGCACCACGCGCCACTGCGCCGTGAGCCCGGCGATGGTGCGGGCGGCCTGCTCAATGTTCTGGCGCTGGATCTCGGCTTCCAGCGGCTCGCCGCGCTTCAGCAGCGCGTTGCCGCCAAGGGCCACAACCAGAGTGGGTTTTCGTTCCATGATGGCTCCTTTAAATTCCGTCGCGTTCCAGTGGGCAGCTCATGCAGCGTGCGCCGCCGCGGCCGCGTCCCAGCTCATCGCCCGGGATGGGCAGCACGGTGATGCCGGCTTTGTCGTACTTCTCGTTAGTCCAGACGTTGCGCTCGTAGCCAATCACCACGCCGGGACGGATGGTCAGAACGTTGTTGGCGTCGTTCCACTGTTCGCGTTCGGCTTCAAAGGCGTCGCCGCCGGTGGTGATCAGGCGCACCTGGTTAATGCCGAGCGCTTTCTCGATGGCGTGCAGCAGGTCGGTTTCCTGGGTACGTTGCAGACCGCCGCGCCCGTCCGGGGTGAGCGTCCAGCACTGGGCGTCTTTGCGCACCACTTCCGGGTAGACGGAGAAAGTGTCCACGTCGATGTGGGTCATCACGGTGTCGAGGTGCATGCAGGAGCGATGTTTTGGCAGCTCAACGGCGATCACGCGCTCGGCCTGGCGGTGTTTGAACAGGCTGTTGGCGAGGAACTCCACGCCCTGCGGCGTCGTGCGTTCGGACATGCCGATCAATACCGCCCCGCGACCAATCACTAATACGTCGCCGCCTTCCAGGGTAGCGTGGTCGTAATTAATATTTTCGTCGCCGAAATACTTAATAAAATCGCCGTCGGCAAATGCCGGATGCCAGCGATATATTGCCCGAAGGTTATTGGTTTCACGCTGACGGGCGGGTTTAGCCATCGGGTTAATGGACACGCCGTTATAAATCCAGCAGGAAGTGTCGCGGGTAAATAAATGGTTCGGCAGCGGCTTCATAATAAAGTCATTGGCCGTGTGGGTATCTACCACCATATTTTTGATGGCCGCCGGAATTTCGCCGTAGGTTAATCCGCCGCTTAATCTGCGCGCCAGTTCACGGTGCGGCATGTCCGCCAGCCAGCCGCGCACGTCGCCCGCAAAGGTAGGTCCGAGGCGATAGTCCGAGATTTGCGTCTCCAGCAGCCAGGCTTTCGCTTCAGTAATATCAAGCGTTTGTGTCAGGAGGTCGGTTAACAGCAGGACTTCCACACCCTGCTCGCGCAGCGTGTTTGCGAAGATATCATGCTCTTCACCCGCCCGTTCAACCGAGAGCACATCATCGAAAAGCAGTTCCTGACAATTCGATGGCGTTAAACGTTTCAGACTTAAATTTGGGCGGTGCAGCATAACGCTACGCAATTGACCAATTTCAGAACCGACGTAATGCTTTTCCATAATTATTCCTTTAACTGTTTTTCAGAATAAAAAGGGCATGCGCCATGTGATGTGTTTAATTTCATGGCGGCTAAGCTCAATTGATTTCGTGGTTCATACTAGGCGGTTAAATAATCATTATTGTGATGCAGTTCACGCGAAAATGGATATTAAGGTGTTTGTTTTCATTTGCATGATTCGCATCAGATAATGATTAATTTCATATTATTGATACGTGAATAGCTAAGCAGCATTCGGTGGCAATATTTGTATTTGTTATTATTTTGTAGAATTTAATGTTTCGAAATAATTAGTTATATCATTGATTTTAAAAGTTAAAATTTGGTGTCTGGAATAGCTATGCAATAATGGCAGTTAACTATTTTTGACTTAAGGAAAATCCATAAATAATTATGGGGTTATAAAGGAAATTATTAAAGTGATAAAATGTGATACGGCAGCAGGTTTTGTGATTTACGCTTTCGATTCAGGAGGTTATGTTGGCGCTATGACGCGCGCGAAATGAGGTTATGCATAACCGCTGCATAATTGCCTGTGTGTGATTAACAGTGAATTAACACCTTTCCCGATAAACATGCGCTCGCGCAAAGGTCACAGAAAAAGGACTGGTATGGCAGCGCGAACTCTCGTATAAAAGACAAAAATGAAACGTTGTTTTACATTGAGGGTTTTCTCATGATCATCGGCAACATCCACCATCTCCAGCCCTGGCTGCCTGACGAACTGCGCCAGGCCATTGACTATATAAAGCGCCACGTCACCGACGCCACGCCGCCCGGCAAGCATGATATCGATGGCAACACTCTGTTTTATCTGGTCTCGGAAGACATGACTCAGCCGTTTGCTGAACGCCGCGCCGAGTTTCATGCGCGCTATCTGGACATCCAGATCGTGATGAAGGGTCAGGAAGGGATGACCTTCAGCACCCTGCCGCACGGTACGCCGGATACCGACTGGCTGGCGGACAAAGACATCGCGTTCCTGCCGGAAGGCGAGCAGGAGAAAACCGTGGTGCTGAGCGAAGGGGATTTTGTGGTGTTCTGGCCTGGCGAAGTCCATAAGCCGCTGTGCGCGGTGGGGGCGCCTGCCAGGGTGCGAAAAGTCGTGGTGAAAATGCTGATTGAATAACTCCATTAACCCCGGTAGGGAGTAAAAGTCCCCTCTCCCTGTGGGAGAGGGTTAGGGTGAGGGCAACAGACCGCACCCTTTAATCTGTGATCCAGCTTAAATTTCCCGCACTCCCTCCTCATCTCCCATTTACCTGCGCTTTTTCTGCGTCATAGTATGATCGTTAAATTAATGAACGCTGTTCTATAATGTAGAACAAAATGATTCAGCAAGGAGATCTCATGCCGCAGCCTGTGTTGTTTACGGGAATCATTCCCCCTGTCTCCACCATTTTTACCGCCGATGGCCAGCTCGATAAGCATGGCACCGCCGCGCTGATCGACGATCTGATCGCCGCAGGCGTTGATGGCCTGTTCTTCCTTGGCAGCGGCGGCGAATTCTCCCAGCTCAACGCCGAAGAGCGTAAAACCATTGCCCGATTTGCTATCGATCATGTCGATCGTCGCGTGCCGGTTCTGATCGGCACCGGCGGCACCAACGCCCGGGAAACCATTGAACTGAGCCAGCACGCGCAGCAGGCGGGCGCGGACGGCATCGTGGTCATCAACCCCTACTACTGGAAAGTCTCGGAAGCGAACCTGATTCGCTATTTCGAACAGGTGGCCGACAGCGTCACGCTGCCGGTGATGCTCTATAACTTCCCGGCGCTGACCGGGCAGGATCTCACGCCAGCGCTGGTGAAAACCCTCGCCGACTCGCGCAGCAACATCGTAGGCATTAAAGACACCATCGACTCCGTCGCCCATCTGCGCAGCATGATCCACACCGTCAAAGCGGCCCACCCGCACTTCACCGTGCTGTGTGGCTACGACGACCATCTGTTTAATACCCTGCTGCTCGGCGGCGACGGGGCGATTTCGGCGAGCGGCAACTTTGCGCCGCAGGTGTCGGTAAATCTTCTGAAAGCCTGGCGCGATAAGGACGTGGCGAAAGCGGCTGAGTATCATCAGACCTTGCTGCAAATCCCGCAGCTGTATCAGCTGGATACGCCGTTCGTGAACGTCATTAAAGAGGCGATTGTACTTTGCGGCCGCCCGATCTCCACGCACGTGCTGCCGCCCGCTTCACCGCTGGACGAGCCGCGCAAAGCGCAGCTGAAATCCCTGCTGCAACAGCTCAAGCTCTGCTGAGCCGGAAGATAACCATGACCATCGAGAAAATTTTCACCCCACAGGACGATGCGTTTTATGCGGTGATCACCCACGCGGCGGGGCCGCAGGGCGCGCTGCCGCTGACCCCGCAAATGCTGATGGAATCCCCCAGCGGCAACCTGTTCGGCATGACGCAAAACGCCGGGATGGGCTGGGACGCCAACAGGCTGACCGGCAAAGAGGTGCTGATCATCGGTACCCAGGGCGGCATCCGCGCCGGGGACGGACGCCCGGTTGCGCTGGGCTACCACACCGGGCACTGGGAAATTGGCATGCAGATGCAGGCGGCGGCGAAGGAGATCACCCGCAACGGTGGGATCCCGTTCGCGGCCTTCGTCAGCGACCCGTGCGACGGGCGCTCTCAGGGCACGCACGGCATGTTCGACTCCCTGCCGTACCGCAACGACGCGGCGATCGTATTTCGTCGTCTGATCCGCTCCCTGCCGACGCGCCGGGCGGTGATCGGCGTGGCAACCTGCGATAAAGGGCTGCCTGCGACCATGATCGCGCTGGCCGCCATGCACGATCTGCCGACCATTCTGGTGCCGGGCGGCGCGACGCTGCCGCCGACCGTGGGTGAAGATGCGGGCAAGGTGCAGACCATTGGCGCGCGCTTTGCCAACCACGAGCTGTCGTTGCAGGAGGCCGCCGAGCTGGGCTGTCGCGCCTGCGCGTCGCCGGGCGGCGGGTGTCAGTTTCTCGGCACGGCGGGCACCTCTCAGGTGGTCGCGGAAGCGCTGGGTCTGGCACTGCCTCACTCCGCGCTGGCACCGTCCGGGCAGGCGGTGTGGCTCGAGATCGCCCGCCAGTCGGCGCGGGCGGTGAGCGAGCTGGATAACCGCGGCATCACCACGCGCGATATCCTTACCGATAAGGCCATCGAAAACGCCATGGTGCTCCACGCGGCGTTCGGCGGTTCCACCAATTTACTGCTGCACATACCGGCCATCGCCCACGCGGCGGGCTGCACCCTTCCTGACGTCGCGCACTGGACGCGCATCAACCGTAAAGTTCCGCGCCTGGTAAGCGTGCTGCCCAACGGTCCGGACTACCATCCGACCGTGCGCGCGTTCCTGGCAGGCGGCGTGCCGGAGGTGATGCTCCACCTGCGCGATCTCGGCCTGCTGCATCTGGATGCCATGACCGTGACCGGCCAGACGGTGGGCGAGAACCTCGACTGGTGGCAGGCCTCGGAACGTCGGGCGCGCTTCCGTCAGTGCCTGCGCGAGCAGGACGGCGTCGATCCGGATGACGTGATCCTGCCGCCCGAGAAGGCCAAAGCGAAAGGGCTGACCTCAACGGTCTGCTTCCCGACGGGCAACATTGCGCCGGAAGGATCGGTGATCAAGGCCACGGCGATCGACCCGTCGGTGGTCGGTGACGATGGCGTTTACCGCCACACCGGCCGGGCGCGGGTGTTTGTCTCAGAAGCGCAGGCGATTAAGGCCATCAAGCGGGAAGAGATTCAGCAGGGCGATATCATGGTGGTTATCGGCGGCGGGCCGTCCGGCACCGGCATGGAAGAGACCTACCAGCTCACCTCCGCGCTGAAGCATATCTCGTGGGGCAAAACGGTGTCGCTGATTACCGATGCGCGCTTCTCGGGCGTGTCGACGGGCGCCTGCTTCGGGCACGTGTCGCCGGAGGCGCTGGCGGGCGGGCCGATCGGCAAATTGCGCGATAACGACATCATTGAGATTGCCGTGGATCGTATGACCCTGACGGGCAGCGTGAACTTTATCGGCACGGCGGACACCCCGCTGACGCCGGAAGAGGGCGCGCGCGAGCTGGCACGGCGGCAGACGCATCCGGACCTGCACGCCCACGACTTTTTGCCGGACGATACGCGGCTATGGGCAGCATTGCAGTCGGTGAGCGGTGGCACCTGGAAAGGCTGTATTTATGACACCGATAAAATTATTGAGGTAATTAACGCCGGTAAAAAAGCGCTCGGCATTTAATTATTTCCAGGAAAAAACGTCTGCGGAAAATATTCCGCGGACGGTTTTCGCGTTTCTGTAATTTATTAATTTAAACAATCATTTGCGATATATCGTTGGCGTCACAAAAGCAAAATAACATAATTCAGAAATAAGATATGACCATTGCTGGTTAATTGAACAGCTCATTACACTCCATTAACACGATATTGTTATTCAGCACACGACATAAGGGTGTAATTCTGATGACGCAATTAACCATGAAAGACAAAATTGGCTACGGGCTGGGTGACACCGCCTGCGGCTTCGTCTGGCAGGCCACAATGTTTCTGCTGGCCTATTTCTATACCGACGTCTTCGGCCTGTCAGCGGGCATTATGGGCACGCTGTTTTTGGTCTCCCGCGTGCTCGACGCCGTCACCGACCCGCTGATGGGGCTGCTGGTTGACCGCACCCGCACGCGGCACGGCCAGTTCCGCCCGTTCCTGCTGTGGGGCGCGATTCCGTTCGGCATCGTCTGCGTACTGACCTTCTACACGCCGGACTTCTCGGCGCAGGGCAAAATCATCTACGCCTGCGTGACCTACATTCTCCTGACCCTGGTCTACACCTTCGTTAACGTGCCGTACTGCGCCATGCCGGGCGTCATCACCGCTGACCCGAAAGAGCGTCACGCCCTGCAATCCTGGCGTTTCTTCCTGGCGGCGGCGGGTTCGCTCGCCATCAGCGGCATTGCCCTGCCGCTGGTGAGCATCATCGGCAAAGGGGACGAGCAGGTGGGCTATTTCGGCGCCATGTGCGTGCTGGGGCTGAGCGGCGTGGTGCTGCTCTACGTCTGCTTCTTTACCACCAAAGAGCGTTACACCTTTGAGGTGCAGCCGGGCTCGTCGGTGGCAAAAGATCTCAGGCTGCTGTTCGGCAACGGCCAGTGGCGCATTATGTGTGCCTTTAAGATGATGGCGACCTGTTCCAACGTGGTGCGCGGCGGGGCGACCCTCTACTTCGTCAAATACGTGATGGATCACCCGGAGCTGGCGACCCAGTTTTTACTCTATGGCAGCCTCGCCACCATGTTCGGCTCGCTCTGCTCCTCCCGCCTGCTGGGCCGCTTTGACCGCGTCACCGCCTTCAAGTGGATCATCGTCGCCTACTCGCTGATCAGCCTGCTGATTTTCGTCACCCCGGCGGAGCATATCGCCCTGATTTTCGCCCTCAACATTCTGTTCCTGTTCGTCTTTAACACCACCACGCCGCTCCAGTGGCTCATGGCCTCTGACGTGGTGGATTACGAGGAGAGCCGCAACGGGCGCCGCCTCGACGGGCTGGTGTTCTCCACCTACCTGTTCAGCCTGAAGATTGGCCTGGCGATTGGCGGGGCGGTAGTGGGCTGGATCCTGGCGTACGTCAACTACTCCGCCAGCAGCAGCGTGCAGCCGGTTGAGGTGCTGACCACCATCAAAATTCTGTTCTGCGTGGTGCCGGTAGTGCTCTACGCGGGCATGTTCATCATGCTGTCGTTCTACAAACTCACCGACGCCCGCGTGGAGGCCATCAGCCAGCAGCTGATCAAGCACCGCGCGGCCCAGGGTGAAGCCGTTCCCGACGCCGCGACAGCCGCATCTCATTAACCGGAGGCACTATGGAAATCACGAACCCCATTCTGACCGGATTCAACCCGGACCCGTCCCTCTGCCGCCAGGGCGAGGACTACTACATCGCCACCTCGACCTTCGAGTGGTTTCCGGGCGTGCGTATCTACCACTCCCGCGACCTGAAAAACTGGTCGCTGGTCAGCACCCCGCTGGACCGCGTGTCGATGCTGGACATGAAGGGCAACCCGGACTCCGGCGGCATCTGGGCGCCGTGCCTGAGCTACGCCGACGGCAAATTCTGGCTGCTCTATACCGACGTGAAAATCGTCGACTCGCCGTGGAAAAACGGCCGCAATTTCCTCGTCACCGCGCCGTCCATTGAGGGGCCGTGGAGCGAGCCGATCCCGATGGGCAACGGCGGGTTCGACCCGTCCCTGTTCCACGACGACGATGGCCGCAAATATTACCTTTACCGCCCGTGGGGGCCGCGCCACCACAGCAACCCGCACAACACCATCGTGATGCAGGAGTTCGATCCGCAGACCGGCACCCTCTCGCCGGAGCGTAAGACGCTGTTTACCGGCACGCCGCTCTGCTACACCGAAGGTGCGCACCTGTATCGCCACGCAGGATGGTACTACCTGATGGTTGCCGAAGGCGGCACCAGCTACGAACACGCCGTCGTGGTGCTGCGTTCAAAAACGATCGACGGGCCGTACGAGCTGCACCCGGACGTGACGATGATGACCAGCTGGCACCTGCCGGAGAACCCGCTGCAGAAGAGCGGCCACGGTTCGCTGCTGCAGACCCACACGGGGGAATGGTATATGGCCTACCTCACCAGCCGCCCGCTGCGCCTGCCCGGCGTGCCGCTGCTGGCCTCCGGCGGGCGCGGCTACTGCCCGCTGGGGCGCGAGACCGGCATCGCCCGTATTGAGTGGCGCGACGGCTGGCCGTATGTCGAAGGTGGTAAGCACGCGCAGCTGACCGTGAAAGGTCCGCAGATTGCCGAGCAGCCCGCTGCCGTTCAGCACAGCTGGCGGGACGATTTTGACGCCAGTTCGCTTGACCCGGAGCTGCAAACCCTGCGCATTCCGTTCGACGACACCCTCGGCTCGCTCACCGCGCGCCCCGGCTATTTACGGCTCTACGGCAACGACTCGCTTAACTCGACCTTCACCCAGTCGACCGTGGCGCGCCGCTGGCAGCACTTCACCTTCCGGGCGGAGACGCGGATGCAGTTCTCGCCGGTCCACTTCCAGCAGAGCGCGGGGCTGACCTGCTACTACAACAGCAAAAACTGGAGCTACTGCTTTGTGGACTACGAGGAGGGGCAGGGGAGAACCATAAAGGTGATCCAGCTCGACCACAACGTGCCGTCATGGCCGCTGCACGAGCAGCCGATTCCGGTGCCGGAGAGTGCGCAGAGCGTCTGGCTGCGCGTCGATGTGGATACGCTGGTCTATCGCTACAGCTACTCGTTCGACGGCGAGACGTGGCACACCGTGCCGGTAACCTATGAGGCGTGGAAACTGTCGGACGACTACATCGGCGGGCGCGGCTTCTTCACCGGCGCATTCGTGGGGCTGCACTGCGAGGACATCAGCGGTGACGGCTGCCACGCGGACTTCGACTACTTTACCTACGAGCCGCTGTAGCGGCTCAGGCCGGGTAGCCCAGCGCGCGTGAGAGCTGGAGCCCGGCCTGCTGAAGCTGCTCGCGGAAATTAGCCAGCTCGGCGTCGTCCACGCGCGAGGTCAACGTCGACAGGCTCAGGGCGGCAATCACGCGTGACTCGTGGTTCCACACCGGCACCGCCACGCAGCGCACGCCCTGCTCGTTCTCTTCGCTGTCCAGGGCGTAGCCTTGTTCGCGGGTTTTTTTCAGCGCATCCACCAACGCTTCGCGGGTGGCAAGAGTAGAAGGGGTAAAGGTGGTGTACTGATAGCCCTCCAGCAGGGCGTTCAGCTCGGCCTCGCCCAGCCAGGCAATCAACACCTTGCCGATGGCGGTGGCATGAACCGGCAGGCGACGGCCAATGCGCGAATAGGCGATGGCGGCCAGCTTGCCTTCAATCTTCTCGATATAGACCCCTTCACGCCCGTCCAGGATCCCCAGATGGGTGGTCTGCCCGGTCCGCCGGGAAAGATCCATCAGCCAGCCTTTTGCCTTCTGACGAATATCCATTGAGCCCACGACGAAATGACCGCGCTCGACCAGCTTCATGCCGAGGCGATATTTACCGTTCTCCGGGTTCTGATCGATATAGCCGTGAAGCTGCAGGGTTTTCAGCAGCGAATGGAGGGTACTTTTGCTCAGCCCCATCAGTTTGCTGATGTCGGTGATCTTAAGCTCGGTGGCCTGCTCGTTGAACAGGTCGAGGATCTGCAACGCACGTTCAACAGACTGAATAATCGGCATAATGCTGGCATGTCCACGCTGGAATTAAGGCGAAAACGTACCTTTTTTGGGGTGAAAAATCAATTGAGCAGGCCTGATTTGCCCGGCGGCGCTTCGCTTGCACGGGCCTACGGGTTTTGTAGGCCGGGTAAGCGCAGCGTCACCCGGCAAGAAGAGCGCACCGAATAAAAATGTGGGAGAGAGGATCACTCCCCAAGCGTCGCCACCATCACCGCCTTAATCGTATGCATCCGGTTTTCTGCCTGGTCGAACACGATGCTCGCCGCCGACTCAAACACCTCGTCCGTCACCTCCATCCCGCCGTGCAGATCGAACTCCTTCGCCATCTGCTTGCCGAGCGTGGTCTGGTCGTCATGGAACGCCGGCAGACAGTGCAGGAACTTGACGTTCGGGTTGCCGGTCAGCGCCATCATCTGCGCGTTCACCTGATACCCGCGCAGCAGCGCAATCCGCTCCGCCCACTTCTCTTTGGCTTCGCCCATCGACACCCACACGTCGGTATAGATAAAGTCCGCGCCCTTCACGCCGGCCGCCACGTCTTCCGTCAGGGTGATTTTGCCGCCGTGCTTCTCTGCCAGCGCGCTGCACTCCGCTACCAGGCTCTCTTCCGGCCAGCAGGCTTTCGGGGCCACCAGACGCAGATCCAGCCCGGTCAGCGCCGCCGCTTCCAGCATCGAGTTGCCCATGTTGTTGCGCGCATCGCCCGCGTAGACCAGCGTCATCTCGTTAAACGCTTTGCCCGGCAGGTGCTCCTGCATGGTCAGCAGGTCCGCCAGCAGCTGCGTCGGGTGAAACTCGTTGGTCAGGCCGTTCCACACCGGCACGCCCGCATATTGTGCCAGCGTTTCGACCACGTCCTGGCCGTGGCCGCGATACTGAATGCCGTCGTACATCCGCCCGAGCACCCGTGCGGTGTCCTTAATTGACTCTTTATGCCCAATCTGGCTGCCGCTCGGCCCTAAATAAGTGACGCGTGCGCCCTGGTCAAATGCGGCAACTTCGAAAGAGCATCGTGTACGGGTCGAGTCTTTTTCGAAGATGAGCGCGATGTTTTTACCAGTAAGCTTTTGTACTTCCTTGCCCTTTTTTTTATCGGCTTTGAGCTGTGCGGCAAGAGTCAGCAGAGAAGTGAACTGTGCAGGGGTAAAGTCGAGCAATTTCAGAAAGTGTTTCTTGTACAAATCGGACATTTTATCCTCGCCTGGCGAACGCCACTTATTGAATTAAAATTCACTTTATATGTGTAATTATTCATTTGCAACCCCGTTTCACAATTCTTTCTTACAAAGGTGGAGGCAAACCCGTCCGTGTGTGAAAATAGAAGTATCTGCCGCACTTTAAAGAGGATTGAGCCATGGCAAACCCGGAACACCTGGAAGAGCAACGCGAAGAGACGCGTCTGATTATTGAAGAGCTGCTGGAAGACGGTAGCGATCCGGACGCGCTGTACACCATCGAGCACCATTTCTCTGCGGATGATTTCGACGCGCTGGAAAAAATGGCGGTGGAAGCCTTCAAGCTGGGTTACGAAGTGACCGAGCCGGAAGAGCTGGAAGTGGAAGAGGGCGACACCGTCATCTGCTGCGACATCCTGAGCGAGGGCGCGCTGAAGGCGGAGCTTATCGACGCGCAGGTGGAACAGCTGATGAACCTGGCCGAGAAGTTTGAGGTGGAGTACGACGGCTGGGGCACCTACTTCGAAGATCCGAACGGTGAAGACGGCGAAGAAGGCGACGACGAAGATTACGTCGACGAAGACGACGACGGCGTGCGTCACTAAGCGTTTCAGGCGGTGGCGCGCGCCACCGCTTTTTCAAGGCAGAACCATGGATTACCCGCAGATACTCGCCCCCGTACTCAACTTCCTTCAGTGCCCGACCCCGCAAGCATGGATTGATAAAGCCCGCGACCCGGCAAATCTGCCGCTGCTGCTCACCGACCACATGGTGTGCGAGCTCAAGGCCGCCCAGACCGCGCTATTACTGGTTCGTAAATACGTCGCCGACGAAAGCGGTGCCGACGCGCTGCTCGACTGGCTCAAACCCTACGAACTGTTCACCTTCCGCGACGGCCCGGAGCCGGACTTTATTGCCCTGCACAAGCAGATTGGCAAAAGCGTGATGCCCAAAACCGACGACCCGTGGGGCCAGGCGCTCATCGACAGCATGGTGCTGCTGATTAAAGAGGAGCTGCACCACTTCTGGCAGGTGCGCGAGGCGATGCTGGCCCGCGACATTCCGTACGTCAAAATCACCGCCAGCCGCTACGCCAAAGGGATGCTTAAAGAAGTGCGCACCCACGAACCCCTGACGCTGATCGACAAACTCATCTGCGGCGCCTACATCGAAGCCCGCTCCTGCGAACGCTTCGCCGCGCTGGCCCCGTTCCTCGAGGACGACCTGCAAAAGTTTTATCTCTCGCTGCTGCGCTCGGAAGCGCGCCACTATCAGGACTACCTGACGCTGGCCCAACAGGTGAGCGACGACGATATCTCACCGCGCATACAGCATTTTGGCGAAATTGAAGCCACACTTATCTCGACACCGGACCACGAGTTTCGCTTCCACAGCGGCGTGCCGGTGTAAACCGGCATAACGCAAGGATAAGGATGCGAGATGAATAAAACGTGGACCCGTATTGTGATTGTCGTCGTCGCGGCCGCCGCCGTGGCGTTCTGGGTGTTCTTCGACAGGCAGCGCGCGCCGGAACAGCAGATGGATGCTGCCCTTAACGCGATGCCCGCCTGGCAGGTGATTAAGGAGCAGGAGCCTGCGCTGCATCAGCGTATTCTCGACCAGATGGCCGCCCTGCAAAAAGCGGGCGAGCCGGAGCAGCAGATTATCGACACCATCCAGCCGCAGATCCTGCATCTGCAGATGTCGCGCCTGCAAAACGCCCCGGACGCCAACGTGGTGAACTACATGACCATCAACATGGAGCAGACCGCCGCCATCCAGAAGGTGAGCGACGACGCCTGCTTCCGCTTCCTCTACCCGATGGTGAAGGGCGGCGTGAACCCGATGCGCATGCTGGATAAAGACCTGATGGCGCGGCGCATGCAGGCCGACGCCGATATGATGCGCGCGGCCTACGGCAAAAACCGCCACACCGTGACCCCGGCCGAGCGCGAGGCGGCTGTCGAGGATGTGCGGCCGATTATGAAGCAACTTGCCGATAAGTACGGCGAGGACATCCAGCTGCTGCAGATGCCGGAGAAGGCGGCGGGCAAAGAAAAGCTCTCATGCGATATGGTGCAGGAGATGTGGGCGAAGGTGCTGGCGCTGCCGGAGCAGAAGGCGGCAGGGGTGATTCGGCTGGCGGTATCTGAGCTGGAGTGACCAAGGGCGCTGGTTTTTTGGGCACTTAGCGCGGGTTTCGCGCGTCGTCGCTTGCATGGCGGCGCGCGACAGGTATAATCCACAACGTTTCCGCATCCCCTTCAGTGCCGAAGTGGCGAAATCGGTAGACGCAGTTGATTCAAAATCAACCGTAGAAATACGTGCCGGTTCGAGTCCGGCCTTCGGCACCAAAAGATGCAAATCAAAGTCGCTTAAGGGCGGCTTTTTTTGTGTCTGAAACCCGTGGAACATGAGGGATGTGTAATACTAAAGGTTGATCATTAATGGCAGTGCTTTAATTTTCGTTCTAGGTACTAAAAAACAAAAAAATAAATAGTTGTGTGTTGCATATAAGAAAGTAAAAATTAAAATCTTTAAATTTAATATCTAACTATAGCTGATGATATCTATCTATGAAGCAATAGAATAGGAGGTTAGTTAACATGGCAGGATATTAATCACTTAGCGTCATAAGCCTGATTTTTAAATAATTAATGATTAATTCCAGTGCGTCATTAGGAGAAATAAACAATAATTCCAATTCCAATTCCAATTCCAATTCCAATTCCAATTCCAATTCCAATTCCAATTGCAATGAAAGCGAATATCTAACAATTTTCCGAATGGAGCTTATAGTCCATAGTTAACAGTTAATATTAAGACAATAAAAATAAGCGCACGTTTAACTGTAAAGAACATTTTTATAGATTTTGATTTTAGTTTTTATGATTTATATCTTTTTACTTTAAAAGAGAACAATAATTGATAGTGAAATAGTGAAATAGTGAAATAGTGAAATAGTGAAATAGTGAAATAGTGATATGGAAAATAAGTGTTCTGAGCCTGATATTGCTTCCATTCAGGCTCGAGTTTTTATTTTATTCAGCAATTAGTAGATAGACTAAACGTGTCAGGATGAGCGGCTATGCCATGGTCTAAAAAAGAACATAATTGTTGCGCTAAAGCCTTTGCTAAGATTGGTGGCACAGCATTGCCTATCTGCTGATATTGAGAATCCTTAACTCCATAGAATACAAAACTGTCTGGGAAAGTTTGTAAGCGAGCGGCTTCACGGATACTCAATGCTCGATCATGAATGGGATGAATCCACATTGATTTCCTAACATTAACTACTGTCCCGGAAGGCTCATTATATTTGAGTCGTAAATAGATTGTATTTTGTGTTCGTGAGCTATCAGAATAAGTAGTCTTAAGTTCTAATGGCAAATCATGGAAATTACAGCCCTGCTGAATCTTTTTAAATCGTTCTAAGGCATGTGGTGTCGTTTCGGTAGAAACATGATTATAAAGGATTTTTGAATTACGAAGCTGTTGTCCTAACTCGCTAATAGGTTCTTCAATAACTGGAAGCTCAATTCCGATACTACCATCTTTAACAGTGGTAGCAACTTTAATATTATCTATGTCCTTTATGGCATCTTTAACAGTCCTGAATTGTTTTTCAGAGAAACGACCTTCCGGTAAGCTAATGCTTTTTGCAATGCATTTTTTTATTCCCATAATAACAAAGCGCATACGCTTTTGTGGGGCGCCGAAATGAGCTGCAGACAAAACACCTTTGGTGATGTTATAACCGCTATCTACAGAACCAAGTATTGACTCAACATAATCAACAACTGCCATAGACGTCACAATAGCGGTTAAGCCATTTTTTATAGAATATTCTTTTACAACAATATTATTACAATGAATCTCCATGGCTTTAGACAACATTCTTTGGATCATAACAACTGGTTCAATTGTTGTGCATAAAAGATTTGTATGCTTAATTTCATTGGTATTATTGAAATACTGATTTATGACCATCCCTGCAAGAAAATTATAGTGAACAATAGGGTCGTGCAAACTGGTTTTTTTCTCATTTATCAGTTTTTCTGCTAGAGAAAGTAATTTTTTTTTATGTTTTTCTAAAGCTAATTTCAGCTTGTCTTGGTTTTTTCTGACTTTATAAATAACGTTAAAAGTAAAATAATCTTTTTCATTCCATAAATATTTTTCTATTTTTTCTTTGTAGCGCACTACATCTATAGCCCCGTCAAAAAGGAATGGCTTATCAAGTAATGAGATCTCAGCAGTCTCCGTCTCGATATTATATTTCTTTATGATATGTTGATCATTCTCATCAACATAAAACCGATGGACTTTCGATTGCAGAAGGCTAACGTTTTCCATAACAAAGGCTTTTGGATGTAAATTGAGAACAGCCTGAACGAATTTTTTCACAAGCGAATTATTCTGACTGATCGCATGATTTTTTTGGCGGTTTGCGCTTGAAAATCCTTGGCAAGGTGGTCCTCCGATCACAACATCGACTTGACCAAGTTCTGCTTTAATTGTATCTGAAAGAGCATATTCAACGTCGCTATACATAACCACGTTGTTACCGTGGTTATGTTGATAAGTTTGCCGCGCACTAGCATTCAACTCGAATGCTGCTTTAACCGAGAATCTCCCAGTCTGCAGAAAACCATAGCTGAGTCCGCCAGCACCAGCGAACAAATCTACTATGCTGTATTTCGATGTTGATGTAACTTGTTCGCTCATAAACGAGTCCAAATTTTCCTAATGACTTTAACTGTATGAAACATAAATAGTTGAGCATATAAAATGCGGTTACCTAATTTTCTCACCTTTGCGTCTTCTTTTCAATGAATTTATCGATGGTTAGAAATTATATTCATATTTACTGGCTGTATCGGTAATTTATTTCGAAATCTTAGTCATTCAGTTCTGTTAAGCAACTTTCCATTTCGTCAGAAAGGTCATAAGGAATGCTCAAAACACTCCTCCAGCATTCTTCCCGCTTACACCATTGAGTAACGTTTTCTACACCGCGTGATGCATCAGTGAGCTTGTAGTAAACGATTTCAGATAACTCGATTAAAGCTTTCTCAATAGGATGAGGTATGGATTGTCTTGCCCAGATAGCAATTAAATCAAGCTCATGAGTCTTGAATTTTTTTTGTATTAATTTGTGCAGGAAAGCAATTGTGTATGTAATAATATTAGCGCGGTATCCTTGTGAGTACCATCCTTGATGTGGTATCATTTTCTCCATATATTTAAACATTAGAATTAAAGCGACTGTTTCCTGGAAATATTTATTATCTAACTTTGCAACCTCCTTTTGGTTACTCCATTCCTTAGTCATTTTATCAGCGAATTTCGTAAAATTTGTTTGTGCACCACGACTGACTATATATGGAAAGCCTGCCCAGGTATTGCGCACCTTAGCAAGATCGGTTTTAGTAATTAATTGGTTTTTGGGGTTCTGTAGGAGGAATGTTTTTTTCTCCGTCCGAGTTAAACGCATTTGTTTTTGAAGATACTGCCCTCTTGCCCTTTCATAAAACCACTTTGTATCAAATTGGGCATTTTCATTTGCTCTTGCATAAAGGCGTTGTGAGCATCGCTCCATCCAAATATGAAATGGATGTGTTGAAAAGAAGTCTGCATCGCTTACCTTATTTTGACTATTGGATGAGCGAGAAATATCCTGAATAAGTTGTGTGGCTTTGTCCTCCGAAATTTGTTCAATTACCGTGAGTTTCATTTGAACAAACACTTCGCTTAAATCATGTTTGTCTTTATGTCGTGTATTTGAGAGAGATGCAGTGGTTTGCCCTCCATTGATTATTTGAAAATCATTCGCAAGTACTAGCCGTTGCCCTTCTTGAGTTTTCTCAATTAAGACATTCATTGCAGTAGCTGAAATTCCATTGTTATATGCAAAAAATCTTTCTGGAGTTTCGATTATTGTGGAACGTATTTTTTTATTAACTGCGACTTTAGTAGATAAAAATGAGCGAACGTTTCCCTCCAAAAGCAGGCTACCATACTGGTCATATACATCAGCTAAAACTTCTCCAGGTATAATACAAAGATAACTTTTGAAATCTTTTGTCGATGTCTCACTTGCATTTAGGCAGGGAATTCCATTTGGCGTATACTCTTTAAAGTTAATCTCAACTACATGCCTGCCTGAATCAGACGCACACATATTGAATAAACGTTCAATGTCCCAAATTTCACACTCAGTAGGAATTCCATTAATAGTATCAGATTCAATTTTTTTTATGTTTGTTCTTATTACTGAATTTGAAAAAATAAGTAAGCGATATTTACGTATTTCATTTTTGTTTTCTTTAATAAGATCAGCCAAGTCCCAACATGGTCTGCTCATTTCTAAGCTATGACTGAAAAAGTTATTTTGTGCTTCGTATACGAAGTTCATTATAAGATTTTGTAACTGTTTTGCTTTTTTTTTCGATAGAAGCTGTTCACTCTGAGAACCATCATAATCCGCGATTATAAGATTCATTGTTTTATCGAATTCATCATATGCATAACCATCAATACGTAGTTTCCTGTTATGCTTACCAAGACCTTCAAAATAACAGGCTGAGAAATCAGGCAAAAACTCACCCTCTTGTAAATAATTCGCGAAAGTAGACACAAAAGTAGCACATGTTCCATCCCCTGTTACAGCTGCACTGACTTTTATTTCTTCTAAAAAATCTATCCTAAATTCATTGGCGTCCATTTTTTATCCTTTTAGGAATTTGCTTAATGCTGGTAAACTTAGCTCATAACTGAGTGAAACTATTTCGTTTGGTATTGTGCTTTTTAAAATTCTAGGAAATGACTTATCAACTGTAAATCTTTCCATTTTAGAGAAGTAATATTTTGTATCTGAGTATTCTTGTATGTCTATATAGCCGTAATGGGTAAGTTTTTGGTGAAATAATTCAAATGCATCTTTGTGTGATAAGAGTTTTTCCCTTATCCGGTAAACGACGTCATTCAGTGATATCGCGTCTGCTTTATTTGAAACTACTCTATCAATTCTCATGATTACAAGTTCCCCAGTTTCAATACAATCTAATTGTTCTAAAGAAGAAATCGTAACGGTTGATGATGATATACCTGTTGCCTTTATTTCATACCATCCTTCTGCGTACATAAAATCTTGATCGCCTGCCTCGGCACCTGCCCAGCCATTAACTGCATATAGCTTAGAATCACAATTCTGCATGTAATATTCTAAGAATAATAATTCTCCTAAAAGTCCCTTGCGTATATGTTCCTCCATGAGTCCATTTTTTTGTGACTCCAGTAATCTAGTCCATTGTCGATAACGATTTATAACTAGAGCTAAAGAGTCATGTTCATTTTGTGCCGCACTTGAATATTCAATAATATCGCAACATAAAATTGCAAAAACATCTTGTTGAGCGTCATTTACTAACTCAAAGGTCAACAGCCAACGATTGTCACTCTCTCTATGACGACGACTAACAATCAATGATTTTGAAGATTCGATCGCTTCGATATCAGCATTGCATAATAATAATAAAGTTCTTTGGCTAATTGATTGATAACCAATATGCCACTCAAGAGGGTGCATTATATTAATCTGTAAAAAACCACCCTGTTTATAATCTATATCGTCCCATTGCTGTGAAAGTAATTCAGGTGTTAATTTCATTCGTCGTTTCCCTCATCTTCAATGAAATCATTATAGTCGCGCAGCTCAATTGGGTTGACCATATAATTAGCTGTTTTTTCTTTTCCATTTGCTGGGATGCCAATCCCTAAAGCAAAGAGATAGTCAGGGACTTTTATATTGCCTTCAATTTGACTTCTTGCTTTGTCAACTTCAATTACATGCAATATTAAAATAGGGTTTCGTGGTATGCATAAATATGCTTTGTCTGGGATATATTGGGCCTTAGGGTTATCGGTCCGAAATTTTATTTCGACTGATTTCTTTTGTTCTTCGGTCAAGCCAATTTTGGTTGCGCCACCGGCCCCCACACGCACTTTGGTTCCACTAATGCAGATTTGTGAGCCTGCAGCTTTAACTGTACGTGATTCTGGTTGAATCAAAATTTCTTGATTACCATAATTTAATGGATAAAAATGAGACCCACTACCTTGGGCGATGTGCACATCCCATTTTTCTAAATTTGAATCATCCCTTATGAAATCCGCAAGGGCAGCTCCTTGGAAATTAAGTTGCCAAGGATGAGTTTTAAAGTCTCGAAGTAGTTGTTCAACTTCGTCTTTATGTACATCCTTCCAGAAAAACTTCTCATCTTTCCTGGTAACCCTAACCCCATTCTCTGGCAACCTATTGATAAAATCTTTAAAAGTTTCCTCATTAATATTTAAGGACATTGTATCTGACTTCAATCGGGGAGTCTCAAGTAAACGTCCAGATACTGTTATTGGACGCTTCACGAAGGTCGCTGCTCTCATTTTGTTTTTCGCAGTAACTATAAGTGATGCAGGATCTTGACGAACTTTTAAACCAAAATCCATCGGTGTAAGATTTGCATTTTTCATACGTGCGACTTCTTGTTTTAACTCTTCGGCCGCTGCGGTTATGTATCCATACCAATCAATTGCTTCTGAGCTAATCCAAATCTTGAATAAATCATCATAATTAGGACGGTATCCAAACCATCTCCCCATTTGTAATAATGTATCATACATAATAGAACGACGATAAAAGTAACTAACGCATAATCCTTCGAGGGTTAATCCTCGAGATAAACTATTACCTCCAACCGCAATGACACGTAGCCCATCGTCTTTGTGATTAAAATAATCAAGTCCGGTTGAGCCGCTTTTTTGATTAACGGATCTTACGTCAATTGGTGCCACAGCTTTATAAAGATATTTACTTAAGAATTCATACCATGGCAGTGGATGTTTGGACGTGCCTGCTTTAAAAGCTAGCTCGTGTTTTTCCCACACTGTTTTAAGATAAGCGATGCTGGATATACCTTCGCTTTCTTCTTCAGACAAATTTGCATAGTTTTGTAAGTCAGAGCGTATCTTTATTATCCATTCCCCAGCCAAATCACGAATTTGATTTTGAATATTTGTGAAGCGACTAGTGTGAATCATCATGGAATGATGCTTGTTGGAATCTCCTCTTATATCGCGAATAGCAGTGGCTAGCAAAAAATAGGCCATTGCTTCTATCATGCTTGGCGGTAATGCTGTGACATGATGTTCTTTTTTATGATTAAAGGGAAAGAAATCATCCATTTCAGATGAATATATCGGTTCAAGAGCGGTTTTATATTTTGCAGGATACTGTTCATTCCCACCAAATATATTCTCTGCACCAATATAGTTTGTTGGAGGAGATAGCGTATAAATAAAATCACGCGGGAATAAATCATCGCCTGTCATCTCGTCAGCACTTTCAGGATCGATGAATATATTTGCATACGGTGTTGCTGTAATACCTAGGTAAGATGCCTGCCGGAAAAGTTTCAACAAACTGCGTATCGCTTTATTAATTGCTGTAGGATCTTTTTCCGAATCATTTGTATTTACGGATGCATTATCAGCTTCATCATCAATCAGAAGTAATGACTTCGCAATTAAACCATTTGCATCAGCATTGTTACTTTTTAACCATCTATTTAGATTTGCAAGGATGCTTTTGTTTTTTTTGATGACAAACAAGACTGTATTATTAACACTTTGTAACGACAGGCTCATTTGACGTAATATATTTTTATCAAAATCTTTTATAACTGACGTGAATGATTCTATTCTTTTTTTATGCCCATGCTTACCGACACCAACTGGTATATTTTCAATATCCCTCTTAGGATTTAAAAGGTATTCACTTTTTCTTCCTGAGAACTCTTCATCAAGACGTTCTTGTGTTTGTTGACGAAGGTTTTCCATAGTACCCGCAAGGATAATTATTACATTATAACCCGTATCTGCAGCTTTATTACATATGGCAGTATAGTTGGCTGTTTTACCCGACTGTACATCTCCAATAACTAATCCTCTTCTTTGAAATGGCTCAGCATTTTTAGGATCACCTAGTAAATCAACAATCTCATCTGAGACACGATCAAGGCTACCTGTAACACGAGAATTCCAGCCTTTAGCCTCCTCTAGGTATGTTTTATAACGTTTCCAGAAATAGAAATCTAAACTAGCTCGCCTCGCTGGTAGCCACGATTTATGTTCTTGATTTTCATCAGTAATTGCTGTGCCTAAATCCATCTCAACAACGATTTTTTCTTTAAGTCTCCGCCTGAGCTTATCGAATTCATCATCACTAACAGGATATAAAGGTGCCATTAATTTTCTCAGTTTAGCAGCGATATCTGAAAATTGAGCTTCTGTTGGAGGGGTATTAGGGTATTCTTTGTTTGTACTGGAAGATATTATGCCTTCCAATTGTTCCATGTTACTTGCTGACATTTCAATGTTCCCCTTTATAATGTTCGATTAAATGAGGGTAGTGCATAAACGGTTCTGTAATGGTTAGCTGCTCTAACATATCATTTTTTGCTTTCCGTGTTGAAAATTGTTCAAGTAAACCTTTTATCATTAACTCAATCTCTTTGTCGATTAACTCAGATTCGTTTTTAATTTGTTTATCAGATGTTAAATCAAGATATAATTGATTGAATGGTATGCTGGATTCAATGGATTTTAGCAGCCCATCAAGATTTTTCTTTATTTTTTGTGAATCATTGAGAAATGTTTTTACTAACGGGTGGTTGCGATTTATCTTATAGAAATAACCATCGTTTTTCCCTTTGAAACGTTGCCAAATATGTACTATTGAATCGTTTGTTTCTCTTTTTCCTCGGAATTCCCATGTTCTTTTACTTTTTTCAGCAAGCCCTTGAATTATAGGCGCGAGGTTGTTACGAACGACCTCAGGTGGCATTGCTTTTGACTTTTTAATATCTAAAGTCCACATTGTGTCTAATTCGTTTGGAATATCAATTTGTACACGAGCTAATTTAGAGCATTCCCCTTGGCGCATCATCCTAAACCAAGTACCCCATATTAATAATCGTTTGTTTCTGTAAACATAAAAACCTTGGTTTTTTCTGAGACCATCTTTTCCACCAAGAGTCTCAATTTCGTTTTTGGTTAAATCTGAAATATGTGGAAGCAAATATGGACGAATAACTATTTTTGAATCTTCACATTGTAATGATTCGTCTGACATAATCTGAGTGTTTCGATGAGATAAAAATGGGTCTAAATAATTAATGGCGGTATTATTCATCCTAATGTTTATTTTTTTTAGACCCGACTCCCCGCTTAGGTAACGATGAAACACTAAGGATAGATGATTCCGAATGTCGTCCATTTTTTTGCCCATTGAACATTCAAAATTAAGCTCTCCTACATTAAGTCTATCCAGGTTTTGCCACACAACCAAGGTGCCGGACTTAATTTCTTTTAGCTTTTCAATGCGTGGAATTTTATTTATTTCATCATCGGATTCAAGAATTAAAAGAGACCAATCTTGAGTTTCAATTACATGGTCAATATCCCAGCGCCTTGCCTCTATATGTTTTCCCTGCTTCGTTGCCACTGTTAGGGTCCTGCACTGAGAAAGTGACGCTGTTTTCAAACCAAGCCCGAAACGTCCCAGATCATTTGCAGTGCGTTTGACGTTTGGATTTTGACTCCCATAACGCATAGCAGCATCTAGCTCCTGCGCATCCATTCCGCAACCATTATCCATTATAGCAATGTATGAATTTCCAGTCGGGAAGAAGAAAATATCAATCCAAGAGGCCTGTGCGGAGATACTGTTGTCAATGATATCGGCTACAGCGGCTTCTAAAGTATAGCCAATGGCTCGAGTTGATTCGATCAAAGTTGGTGCATATGGTGGCAAAGATATGCTCTTCATGTCAGACCCCAATGAAAAGATTCCAAAAAGGATTTTTTACGATAATAGGCTGATTTGCAAATATAAATTATCAATTGTTTGACCATGTTAGCACCAAACATTTTGAATGCTGATTATTCATATGTCGTAAAAGGTATTGAAGTCTTTATCCCTACAGAGAAGCTTGATGGACAGTGCTCCTCATACACTTTGCATAGAATATTAAGCTACTTGGGTCATAGAGCATTTTGCTTTGGATATATCAAAAACTAGCCCTTTTTTTACTCACCCCTTAAACACCTCTCTCCGATGCCACTCCACAAAACCCTCTCCCGGATGATTCCCTTTTACTAAAGGCAACGCAATCTGCTTCCCGACAAAATCCCAAAACAACAGCCCAACAACCCCATTCCCATTCACCGCCTCAGACACCAGCACCCGCATACTCTCATCTAGTCCAATCGATCCCTTATCAAACGCCTTATGATGAATCGCACACAGCGCCAGTCCGTTCGGGATCTCACACGGCCCGCCAAACTGCTTCCATTTAATATGCGCGGCTTCAAGTCCTACAGAGGCGTTATCATGTCGCATGTTAAACCCGCAGATTGCGCACTCGTAGTTATAAGCTCGCAGAACCTGCTGGCGGAACAGCGGATCGCGAACCTTACGGATTTGCTGAATATTAAAGCCCATCTCATCCGCGATCTCTTCCTGAATGCTCTCAGGAAAGTGCGCTTCGAGGATCTGCTGCGCGAGCGAGCCGATCAGGTTTTTGTTCTTACCCAGGAGCGCAAAGTGTTCTTCATCAAAACCTCCGGCGACCTTCTGTTCTACAAGTTCTTTAACAGGCGGTTGCTTACTGCCAGTGGTCGAACAGAACTCAGTGTTCTGAAGATCCCAAAATCCGTCCCCTTTGAGTCGCCAGAAGGGCATATTTGGGTAATGTGCCTTCCGCTGTGGGCCAAAGCGTTCTAACAGGCTAAGCAGCTGCTCGTGAACCTCGGTTCCGTAATCAAACAGTCGCGCATGTCCCTGCTGATAGTTCGCCAGCACGTACAGAAGCAATAAAGGCTTATGCGGCGCACGCTGCTCGCCTTTTCGCCAGATGGTGATGTCGGCAATTGCCTGTTCGAGAGTTTTGCTGGAAGCCATCGCGTTACGGAAGAAGGTAAATAATTGCGATGATGCTCGCAAAACCCAGACCAATCAACCCACAACCAACAAAAACATGACCTTACCGCAAAGAACTCTATTTCCTGAATCCCCCTCGCAAATTCCAAATTTACCCCACACCAAACTGCTGTATTTATATTCAGTCCTGTATAATGAGCACCAGAAATTACGCCGAACGGCAAAGGAAGTATCAAGGAATATTTAAAGAGAGAATTCGCGATATGAAGGTGCTGCAACACCCCCATACCGCTAACCACAACCAACTAGAATGGAGTTGAAAATGGCTGCGACGAATTTTAAGCCAGAGTTTACTGTTTGCAAAACAGAATCAGACGCTTTCACCGGCATGATTGAAAACCGCGAGCTGGTACGCAAAAACAGCGCCCGCCGCCTTCACGGCAACCCGCCCAACGCGGCACCCATTCATCCCCGAGCGGAAACGCCGCAGGACAGTGCCGCCTGCTGCGAACTGTATGCGCGCATAGACATGAAATACCTTCTGCTGGGCGGCGACTGGTTAACCCGTTCGGGCTTTATCAACGGTATGCCCGTAAAAATTCGCGTCATGAAAGACTGCATTGTGATCACGCCACAACATACAAGAGAATTATGGGGATGCCTGGAAGGCATGAGTGTGGTGAATATAAATAAGCAGAAAGTCGCGCAGTGGTTAAAAACGTTTCCGGGCGCGTTAAATGACACCGGCGATATTCCGGTCATTAAGCGCAACGCTTGATAAATATCCCGGCCCTGTGCCGGGATTATTATTTAAGCCGTCCTCAAAACACCGGCACCCCCAACCCAACCTTCACCTCCCTCAACGTCCCTTGCGTCACCCCCTGCGCCCGTTCGGTCCCGCGCTTCAGCATCGCCATCAGTTCCCCCTTATCTCGCATAAACATCGCCCTCCGCTCCCGCATCGGCGCAATCAGCTCCTGCAAACACCCCTCCAGCTCGTTCTTGCACGCCCGGTCACCCAGCCCGCCCGTCTGATAGTGCGCCTTCATCGCCGCCACTTTCTCCTTGTCCGGGTGAAACGCGTCGAGATACGTAAACACCACGTTCCCCTCAATCTGCCCCGGGTCGCTCACCTTCAGGTGGTTGGGGTCGGTGTACATCGCGCTGACCGCACGATGAATGGTCTCTTCGCTGGCCGAAAGGTGCAGCGTGTTGCCGAGCGATTTCGACATCTTGGCGCTGCCGTCGATGCCGGGCAGGCGGCTGGTGTCACTCAGCAACGCCTTACAGTGGCGCAGCACCGGGGCGGGAAGCAGGCTGTTCATCTTGTGCACAATCTCGTTGGTCTGCTCAATCATCGGCAGCTGGTCGTCGCCGACGGGCACGCACTCGGCCTTAAACGCCGTGATGTCCGCCGCCTGGCTGATGGGGTAGGCCATAAACCCGACCGGCAGCGAGCGGGCAAAGCCCTTCTGCGCAATCTCGTTTTTCACCGTCGGGTTACGCTCAACGCGGGCGACGGTGACGATGTTCATATACAGCATCGTCAGCTCGGCGAGGGCGGGCAGGGCGGACTGCAGGCAGATGGTAGTCAGGTTCGGGTCGATGCCCGCGGCGAGGTAGTCGGCCAGCACTTCGGGGATGTTGTCGCGGATTTTTTGCGGGTTGCTGCCGTTGTCGGTCAGCCCCTGCAGGTCGGCAATCAGCACAAACTGGCTGTGAGTCTGCTGGAGCGCCACGCGCTGGCGCAGCGATCCGACGAAGTGGCCGAGGTGCAGCGGGCCGGTTGGGCGGTCGCCGGTGAGGATGGTTGGTGCGTTCATAAAGACTCCTTAATGTGCAGTTGCCGAAAGGGGTCTTAGATGTGAGAAAGCCGCCTTTCGGCGGCTATCTGAAAATGGGGAAAACAACTCCGAGCCGCCTTTAAGAAGGCAGCCACCAGCGGTTTACGGTGAGCACGGCGTGGTTTATGTTCATCTCTTTACCGTATCACGTCCGGCGCGAAAAACAAAAGGGCTCATTATGATGCAATCATTCAATCACCTGACCCTCGCGGTCAGCGACCTGCAAAAAAGCATCACCTTCTGGCACGAGCTGCTGGGGCTGACGCTCCACGCCCGCTGGAATACCGGGGCCTATCTCACCTGCGGCGATCTGTGGGTCTGCCTGTCGTACGACGAGGCGCGCCAGTATGTGCCGCCGCAGGAGAGCGACTACACCCACTACGCGTTTACCGTGGCGGAGGCGGATTTTGAACCGTTCTCAAACAAGCTGGAGCAGGCGGGCGTCACCGTCTGGAAGCAGAACAAAAGCGAGGGGGCGTCATTCTATTTTCTCGACCCGGACGGGCACAAGCTGGAGCTGCACGTGGGCAGCCTCGCCGCGCGGCTGGCGGCGTGTCGCGAGAAGCCCTATGCGGGCATGGTGTTTACCTCAGACGAGGCTTGAGGCGCGCACCTTCAGCCTGCCCGCCAGCGTCACGTGCGTGGCGGCATCTTCCTGATTGCACAGGTACTCCACCGCCAGCCGTCCCAGCTCGCTGTAGGGCAGCTGGATACTGGTCAGCGGCGGAGTGAGCTGCTCGGAGATCTTCTGGTCGTCGTAGCCCGCCAGCAGCATGTCCTGCGGGATGCGCACGCCGTTCACCGCCAGCGCCTGATAGCAGCCAATCGCCAGCCAGTCGCTGGCGCAGAAGATGGCGTCCGGGCGCTCGGCCAGTTCCAGCAGGGACGTGGTGGCGGTAAAGGACTCGCTGAACTGCCAGTTGGTCTGGCGCACCAGGCCGTCGTCACACGCGAGTCCGGCCTGCTGTAATGCCGCCTGGTAGCCCGCGAGACGCTGGCGGGAGGCCTCCATCCAGCTCTCCCCGGTAATGTGGGCGATGCGCGTCGCCCCGCAGGCAATCAGGTGTTTAGTGACCTGAAAAGCGTTGGCGTAGTCGTCCGGAATAAACGACGGCAGCAGCGGCGAGCCGGGGTCGCGCTGGTTGAGCAGCACCAGCGGGATGCGGGTGCAGTCCTCGAAGGCCGTCATGTCCACCAGCGTGGTGACCGGAGACGCGAGAATAATCCCGATGCAGTTGCGCTTCTCCAGCTGGCGGATGATGTTCAGCGCCAGCTCGATGTCGTCGCCGTAGTCGTAAACGGTGAGCAGGGTCTCGTTGCGCCACGCCGCTTCCCGCGCCTGGCTGATGGCGTCAATAAACGGGTCGAAGCTCTGCATGGAGCTGACCAGCAGGGCGATCTCTTCCTGGTTGCGCGGGGCGTGAACGGCGGGGAGGCGGTCGTAGCCGAGCTCGGTGGCGACGTTTATCACCCGCTGGCGGGTGTCGTCGCTGAGCTTGATGTTGCGGGACTGGTTAAGCACCAGCGATACCGTCGCCTGCGACACCCCTGCCGCCCGCGCAATATCGTTCATCGTCACTTTCGGTTTTCGCTTCATCCGTCCTCTCCCTTTCGCGAATTCGCATCATACCCTAACCGCGCGCTTACGCGCCGTCGATCACGTTTCTCATTTATCGAAGCGCGAACTTTGTGAAGGCCGTCGCTTTTCGGCGTGCCGTGATTTGCGCATTTAACCCGCAGCTAATATTTATTAGCTAAATATTATCAGTAAGAGGACGCGTAATGAAAGAGCAGTGGAGCAGGGAGCAGGCACAGGCGTGGTACGAACAAAAGGGCTGGCTGTGCGGGTTTAACTATTTGCCGTCGACGGCGGTGAACTGGACCGATATCTGGCAGGAAGAGACCTTCGATGCCGAGACCATCGACCGCGAACTGGGCTGGGCGGCGGAGGCGGGCTACAACACCCTGCGCATCAACCTGCCGTTTATCGTCTGGGAGCATGACCGCGACGGGCTGATGGCGCGCATCGACCGGTTTTTGACCATAGCCGACGGCCGCGGGTTCAGCACCATGCTGACCCTGATGGACGACTGTGGCTTCTCCGGCGACGAGCCGTACCTCGGCCCGCAAAAGCCGCCCGTACCGGGCAAGCACAACAGCCAGGCGGCGGCGAGCCCGGGGCGGGATAAGGTGTGCGATCCCGACTGCTGGCCGCAGGTTGAGCGCTATATCCGCGACGTTGTCCGCCAGTTCCGCGCGGACAAGCGCGTGCTGCTGTGGGATCTCTATAACGAGCCGGGTAACCGCGGCATTTTCGCGACGGGCACGCAGGAGGTGCAGTACGACGCGAAGCTGGAGATCTGCGCCCATGAACTGATGAAGCTGGCGTTCCGGTGGGTGCGTGAGGAGAACCCGACCCAGCCGCTCACCGTCTGCGCCTGGCGTCTGCCGCCGGAAGAGGAGGGCGAAACGTTCTTCCAGCATCCGCTGGACCAGACAGCGCTGGCGCTCTCGGACGTGGTGAGCTTCCACGCCTACACCCATACCGGGCGCATGACGGCGATAATCCAGCAGCTGCAAACGCTCGGTCGTCCGCTGTTCTGCACCGAATGGCTGGCGCGCCACGTGGGCAGCACCATCGAAGAGCAGCTCCCGCTGATGTATGCGGCGAAGGTCGCGCCGTACCAGTGGGGGCTGGTGCGCGGCAAAACCCAGACGTGGCTGCCGTGGCCGGTGGTGATGAAGGAGTCCACGGACTACTGCCGCCTCTGGTTCCACGACGTGTTTGAGGAAAACGGCATTCCGTTCTCACGCCGTGAAATCGCCCTGATGCAGCAGCTGCGCAAGATCGCCCCGAAGGCGCAGGACTAATAATATCGACCCGGCGGTCCACCGCCGGGCAACCAGGCAGGCATATAACAATGGCAATGACAATGAAAATACCGTCTCGCGAGTTGTGGTCTTATTTTGGTTATGGTTTAGGTCAGTGTTTTAGCTTTGGTTTAGTGGGTTCGTTTATTAACTATTTTTACACCGACGTGCTGGGCATTTCGGCGCTGGCGGCGAGTACCATTTTCCTGATTGCCCGCGCGTGGGACGCTGTTCACGATCCGCTGTTTGCCAGCATTATGGACACCATTAACAGCCGGTTCGGCAAGTTTCGCCACTTTTTGCTGATCGCCCCTTTGTTGATCACCGGCGTCACGCTGCTGTCGTTCTATAAAATTGAAGCGGACATGACCACCAAAATCCTCTACGCCGGGGTGACCTACATCCTGTGGGGGACGCTGTATGCCATCTCCGATATTCCGTTCTGGTCGATGTCGTCGGTGATGACCAACGACTCCGCCCAGCGCACCCGCGCGGTGACGGCGGCGATGCTCGGGGTGAACGCCGGGATTGCCTGCGCTAATATCTTCTTCCCGAAGCTGGCGGCGTTTTTCGCCCAGTACAGTAACGACAAAGGTTACTTTATGGCGGCGCTGGTGATGATGCTGGTGGGGCTGCCGCTGATGCTTAACGGCTTTATGCAGATCAAAGAGCGCGTGCCGCCGAGCCCGGAAAAGGTGACCATCCGCGATACCTTCCACAACCTGCGTCAGAACAAGCCGCTGTTTATCGTCCTGCTGTCGTTCTTCTTCTGCGTGTTCCATAACGTGGCGGGCGGGCTGTATATCTACTTCTTTATCAACAACCTGGGCGACGGCAGCCTGCAGATGGCGATTGGCGTGATGGGGATTGTCGCGGCAGTGCTGTGCCTGGTCGCCCCGATGCTGACGCGCCGGATGCAGAAGCGGAAGTTATTTATGATCCTCTGCGGGCTGGACGTGGCGGTGCGCGTGGTGATGTGGTTTGTCGGGTATCAGCAGGTGACGATGCTGTTTATCCTGCTCGGCCTGAGCACCCTGTTTGTGATGATGACCAACATCCTCACCTCGTCGATGATTGCCGACACCATCGAGTACGCGGAGTACCACACCCACAAGCGCTGCGCGGCGATCACCTTCTCCGGGCAGACCTTTACCGGCAAGATGTCGGTGGCGGTGGGCGGCGGGTTAATCGGCGTGTTCCTGACGATGATCGGCTACGTGCCGCAGGCGCAGATCCAGAGTGAAGGCGTGTTGTCGGGGCTGTTCTTCGGGATTTGCCTGCTGCCGGCGATAGGGTCGCTGATCCGAATGGGCTTTATGTCGCGCTTTACCTTTACCGAGGAGAAGCATGCGGAGATTTGTCGGCTGCTGGCAGAGCGGAACGCGTCTGCGAAAGCGCCGGGTGGCGGCTGCGCCTTACCCGGCCTACAGAAAATTACAGCGACTTCACAAACGCCAGCAGATCTTCGTTGAGCTGGTCCTGGTGGGTCAGCGCAAAGCCGTGCGGCGCGTTGTCGTACACCTTCAGCGTGGCGTTTTTGATCATCTCTGCCGCCAGCTTGCCGGTGCTTTCAAACGGCACGATCTGGTCGTTGCTGCCGTGAATCACCAGCGTCGGCACGTCGATTTTCGCCATATCCGGGCGGAAGTCGGTTTCGCCGAACGCGGTCACGCAGTCGATGGTGCCTTTCAGCGATGCCAGCAGGGCAATGTTCAGCGTCTGGGTCATGGCACCGGCAGAAACGGTTTGTCCGGCGTTGGTACCGTAGAACGGGGTGGCGAAGTCGCTGATGAACTGGGCGCGATCTTTACGCAGTCCGTCGCGAATGCCGTCGAATACGCTTTGATCTACACCCTGCGGGAAGGAGTCGGATTTACCGAAGATCGGCGTGACCGCGCCCAGCAGCGCCAGACCGGCGACGCGTGAGCTGCCGTAGTTATTGATGTAACGGGTCACGTCGCCGCCGCCCATGGAGAAGCCCACCAGCGTCACGTCGCGCAGATCCAGGGTGGTGATCAGGTCATTGATGTCGGACGCAAAGGTGTCGTAGTCGTAACCGTTCCACGGCTGATCCGAGCGGCCAAACCCGCGACGGTCAAAGGCGATGGCACGGAAGCCGCGCTCGGCCAGGTAGTTCAGCTGGCTGTCCCACATGTCGCCGTCCAGCGGCCAGCCGTGGCTGAAGAGAACCGGTTTACCCGCGCCACAGTCTTTGTAGTAAATCTGCGTGCCGTCTTTTGCCTTAAACGTTGCCATAGTGTGTTCCTGTACAGGTGATGGTTATGGTTATACCGGCGCGACCAGGTAGCGAATAGCCGGTGAGGTTGTGCCCTGATGAAAAGCCAGAACGCGGCTCTGCAGCAGGAGGTCATTCATGGTGTGGCGCTCCTGCTGGCGCAGATGCTCAATCCACGAGCCCATCAGGAAGGTCTCGATAAACAGACCGGGGCGCTCGATATCTTCATACACCGCCCAGCTCATCGCCCCGGCGCGGCGGCGCACCCGGCGCAGCTCGTGGACCGCCTCCAGGAAGGCTTTGGCGTGTTGCGGGTCGATGAGGTACTCGTGCGAGACCAGCACCGGGCCGCGTTCGTTCGGCAGGTCAATCTCTACGCCGTCCAGCGGCTGACCGCTCAGGTCGAGGTTCAGGTCCGGATCTTTCTCCAGCTTCCAGCGGAACACCGTCGCGCTCGCCAGCACCATCCCCAGCGTGGCGACAACCAGCGAGGTTGGGGTACCGAACCGGGAGGCGATCTGCCCCCAGAGGGCGCTGCCTGCGGTCATCGAGCCGAAGAACACCGTCAGATACACCGCCAGCGCGCGGGCCTTCACCCAGCGGGCGGCGCTGCGCTGCGCGCCGAGATTGAGGGTGGAGAGCACCGCAATCCACGCGAAGCCAGTGAAAAACTCAAACAGGTTAAGCAGCCAGACGTGGCGCACAAACGCCAGCGCCAGCATGGTGAGGGCAAAGGTCAGGCTGGCGGCCACCATCAGGCGGTCGGCATTCAGCCGCTGGCGCAGGCGCGGCAGCAGAATCGCACCGGCAATCGCCCCCAGGCCAATGCACGCCAGCATTACGCCGTAGCCCGCCGGGCCTAAGCCCAGCTCGCGGCGCGCCACCAGCGGCAGTAACGCCCAGCCTGCGCTGCCGAAAACGAAGAAGGCCACGGTGCGCACCAGCACGTTGCGCAGCACCGGCGCGGCGTGCACGTAGCGAATGCCGGATCGCACCGCCGAGAAGAAATGCTCCGGCGGCAGACGCTGCACGGTCGGGGCCTGACGCCAGCGCCACAGTACCCACGCCACGCCGACCACGGACAGCGCGTTCAGGGCAAACACCATCCACGGCCCGGCGAGCGACAGCAGAAAACCACCCAGCGCGGGGCCAATCGCCCGGCTGATGTTTACCCCGAGCGAGTTCAGCGCCACGGCGGCACCCAGCTCGGGCTTGCTCACCAGGTCCGGCACCACGGCCTGAAACGGCGGCGAGCTCATCGCCGCGCCGACGCTCAGCAGAAACGTCGCCACCAGCAGAACGGCGGGGGTGACGTGTCCGGTGAAGGAGAGCACCGTCAGCCCGGCGGCGGCGATAAACACCCACAGCTGGGAGAAGAGCAGGTATTTACGTCGGTCGACGATATCCGCCATTACCCCGGACGGCAGGGCGAAGAGGAACATCGGCAGGCTGCTGGCCGCCTGCACTAGCGCGATGTCCAGCGGATCGGCGCTCAGGGTCAGCATGCTCCAGTTGATGCCGACGTCGCTCATCCATGAGCCGACGTTAGAGACCACCGTGGCGATCCACAGCATCCTGAACACCGGCTGGCTTAGCGGCTGCCAGGGCGAAACCGTTGATGTGTGCGTCGTCTCGACGTGTGCGTCGCGAACGTCGTTAACCTGGGTCATGCGAACCTCTCCGCTGCCTTACGCTGCAATCGCCACTGGCCCGGGCCGGTGAGGGCAAGGGTGGTAAAGATAATCAGCAACAGCCAGCCAAACTGCCCTTCGGCAATCGACCAGTTCGGGTGCACCGCCAGCATCGCCACCAGCAGCACGGCGATAATCGGCAGGCACGCCAGGCGGGTATACACGCCCGCAATGATAAACAGTGGGCAAATTACCTCGGCGACGATGGCCGGGATCAGGCTGGCATAGGGCCCGAAGCCGAACGGATCTTCAATACGCGTCAGCTCTTCACTGAAGTGCAGCACCTTTGGCAGGCCGTGCACGTACAGCAGCAGCAGGCTGCCGGTCAGGCGCAGGAAGAACAGCCCCAGGTCAACCCGGGGCGGAGCAAGCGTGTTTTTCATCAGAATGCAAAGCAGCTGCAGCCCAGCGCCCCCCAGAAAGCGTTATCGTCGGACACCGGCATTTCTGACGTGCGGGCAAAATCATGCTGGTGGCTGTGGACCCCGCACGGGCCGCTGCAGTGGTGAACGGCGCTCATGCCCACGCGTGCGGCCTGCGGCGGCGCGCTGCGGTAGTGGCCCGGTACTTTCACGACCGGGGACCAGTCGGGCAGAACCGGAATGGCGGGCGGCGCGAGCGGGCCAAAGGTGCCTGCCGCGTAGACGATATCGCCGTTGACCACCGTCAGGACGGACTCGATGCCCTTGATCTCCTCTTCCGGCACGCGGAAGTAGTCTTTGCTGAGTACGGCCAGGTCGGCGAGCTGGCCGACCTTGATCTGCCCCTTCTGATTCTGCTCGCTGGAGAACCACGCGCTGCCCTGGGTCCAGAGCATCAGGGCGGTATCGCGATCCAGACGGGCGCTGTGGTCGTACATCTGCATCCCGCCGACGGTACGGCCGGAGACCAGCCAGTAGAGCGCGGTCCACGGGTTGTAGCTCGCCACGCGGGTGGCGTCGGTGCCTAAGCCCACCGGTACCCCGGTCTCCAGCATTTTCGCCACCGGCGGTGTATGGCGGGTGGCTTCGATACCGTAACGTTCGGCAAAGTACTCGCCCTGGAAGGCCATACGGTGCTGGACGGCAATGCCGCCCCCGAGCGCTTTGATGCGGTCGATGTTGGCCTGGGTGACGGTTTCCGCATGGTCAAAGAACCAGTGCAGGCCGTTGAACGGAATGTCGCGGTTCACCTTCTCGAAGACGTCCAGCATGCGGCTGATGGATTCGTTATAGGTGGCGTGCAGGCGGAACGGCCAGCGGTGCTCCACCAGATGGCGCACCACGCGCTCCAGCTCGTCCTCCATGCCCGGCGCGAGATCCGGGCGGGGTTCGAGGAAATCTTCAAAATCGGCGGCGGAGAAGACCAGCATCTCGCCCGCGCCGTTATGGCGGAAGAAGTCGCTTCCCTGGCCCGGCGTGAGCATGTCGGTCCATTTCTCAAAGTCCTCCAGCTCGTGGCCCGGACGCTGGGTAAACAGGTTGTAGGCGATGCGGATGGTCATCTGCTTTTTCTCGTGCAGCTCGGCAATCACCTCGTAATCTTCCGGGTAGTTCTGGAAGCCGCCGCCCGCGTCGATGGCGCTGGTCAGCCCCAGACGGTTCAGCTCGCGCATGAACTGACGGGTGGAGTTAACCTGCTGCTCCAGCGGCAGCTTCGGTCCTTTGGCCAGCGTGGCGTAGAGGATCATGGCGTTCGGGCGCGCAATCAGCATCCCGGTTGGGTTGCCGTTGGCGTCACGCTGGATCTCGCCGCCCGGCGGGTTCGGCGTGTCTTTGGTATAGCCGACCACCTTCAGCGCGGCGCGGTTGAGCAGGGCGCGGTCGTAGAGGTGCAGGATGAAAACCGGGGTGTCCGGGGCGGCGGCGTTGATCTCGTCCAGCGTCGGCATGCGGCGTTCGGCAAACTGGAACTCGGTCCAGCCGCCCACCACGCGTACCCACTGCGGCGACGGGGTGCGCAGGGCCTGCTCTTTCAGCATCCGCAGGGCATCTGCCAGCGACGGCACGCCTTCCCAGCGCAGCTCGAGGTTGTAGTTCAGCCCGCCGCGAATGAGGTGCAGGTGTGAATCGTTCAGCCCGGGGATGGCGGTGTGGCCTTTCAAATCGACCACTTTCGTACCGTCGCAGTGATGTTGCATCACCTCAGCGACGGTACCCACTTCCAGAAATTTTCCATCGCGCACGGCAACGGCTTCCGCGATGGGGTTCTCGCGATCGACGGTATGAAACTGGCCATTAACCAGAATGAGATCGGCTTTACCGAGGGTAACCATAACTGCTCCTGACTGAGAGGGGAATGGTCAGGATTATGGGAACCGGTTTCGGCAAAGATCCAGTTATACAATAGGATAGGTATACCAAAGTATAACTATACCTAAGGTTAACTATACGAAGAGATAATTACGCCCAGGGGCGATAAACCGCAGGATGAGCGTGACTTTATCGCCGTGCGCTCACGGCGATTTCACCCTTAACCACTGGAAAATGCTATGACCTCTTCAAAGCTCGAAGTGTTAACCCCTGCGAACTGTCAGATTATCTTTATCGATCACCAGCCTCAGATGGCGTTTGGCGTGCAGTCTATTGACCGCCAGGTGCTGAAAAATAACACCGTGGCGCTGGCGAAAGCGGCGAAAGTCTTCAATATCCCGACCATCATCACCACCGTAGAGACCGAAAGCTTCTCCGGTAACACCTATCCGGAACTGCTGGACGTGTTCCCGGGCCAGGACATTCTGGAGCGTACCTCCATGAACTCCTGGGACGACCAGAAAGTGCGTGACGCGCTGAAGGCCAACGGCAAGAAGAAAGTCGTGGTAGCAGGTCTGTGGACCGAAGTGTGCAACAACAGCTTTGCCCTGTGCGCGATGCTGGAAGGCGATTATGAAATTTATATGGTGGCGGATGCCTCCGGCGGCACGTCAAAAGAAGCCCACGACTTCGCGATGCAGCGCATGATCCAGGCGGGCGTGATCCCGGTGACCTGGCAGCAGGTCATGCTGGAGTGGCAGCGCGACTGGGCGCGTAAAGAGACCTACACCGCGGTAATGGATATCGTGCGCGAGCACTCCGGCGCGTACGGCATGGGCGTCGATTACGCATACACCATGGTGCACAAAGCGCCGTCTCGCCAGAAGAGCGAGCACCGCACCTTAGCGCCGGTCCCGGCTCGCTAAGCCCTGTCGGCGGGCTGGCCCCTCATCCGGCTCGCCGCTGCTTTTTTCTCTGGAGTTCACAATGAGTACTGGGCTGATATCCCTTGCGGCAGGCGTGTTGATTGGCCTGATGTATGCCGTGCTGAAGGTGCGCTCCCCCGCGCCGCCCGCTCTGGCGCTGATTGGCCTGCTGGGGATGCTGGCGGGTGAACAGGCGACGCGGCATCTGTTATCCCGCGACAGTGCGCCTGCACAGGTCACCGTTCCGGCAGCACCGCAGACAGGAGCATCGTCATGAAAGCATGGATCATTTCGCTGGTGTGCGGCGTGGTAGCTGGGGTAATTTACGCTCTGCTCGACGTCCATTCGCCGGCACCGCCGGTTGTCGCCCTGCTTGGCCTGTTTGGCATGCTGGTGGGGGAACAGCTCATCCCGGTGGGACGGCGCTTAATGAGTCGCGAACCGCTGACCCTCGCCTGGTTTCGTCACGAATGCGTACCGAAAATCAGCGGCACGGCGCCCCCGGCGCCCGCGAAGGACACGCGCGACGTTTAATGATTTGTGAGAGGAAAGACCGCATGACGCTGCCGTGGCGCATTGCCATCATTGATGACGAACGTTCCGTCCGCAGCGGGTTGAGTAATCTCCTGGAGTCGGAAGGGTATTCGACCGATACGTTTGATTCGGCTGAGGGGTTCCTGAGCCATCCTCTCGCGCTGTCCGGCGCGGCGCTGGTGATCACCGATATCAAGCTGCGAGGCATGAGCGGCCTTGAGCTGTTCGACAAGCTGCGGCTGCTGGCCGTACCGCCTCCTCCTGTACTCTTTATCTCCGGTCATGCTGATGAAAATATGCAGCGGTACGCCCTCAGTCTGGGCGCCGCTGCATTTTTGCGTAAGCCGATTAACATCGATATTCTGCTGGATCATATTCAGCGGGAGCTGGCCCGCCGACAATAAGGATCGCGGATGAACGAAAACGAGCAGCCTGCATTCTGGCCCGCCCAGGGAAATCTTCATCAGGGGCGGGTTTTTGTCCTTAAAGAGGATGTGATTTTTACCGTGCTGGCGCAGGAGGGCGGCATCGCCTGGATGAACGCACGTCATCCCCATTCCGGCGGCTCCTTCATCATTGCCACCGCGGTGAGTGACGAAGAGGAAGAGCGGGCCACCCGGCTGCTGAAAAACGAGTTTGCGCTGCGCGACGTGCTCCAGGACAGCTGGGCCATTCGCGCCGTCGCCTCTACCCAGTATCGGGGGCGTTTCGCGCTGGTTTACGCCCCGTTTTCGTTTGAGCTGCTGGCGCGACGCGCGGGCAGGGCGATCTCCGGGATTGCGCGCTTTATCGAGCTGGCGATCCAGATCTGCGTCCCCCTGCGCCAGATGCATCTGCAAAACCTGATCCACGGCGATATCAAACCCGGCAGTATTTTTGTTTATCACGATGCCACCTGCCGTCTGGGCAGCTTTGGTCTCTCCTGCCGTTTTTCCGATGCCTTCTCGCAGACCCGTCTTACCGTTTCAGGCGGTACCCCCGCCTGGATGTCGCCGGAACATACCACCCGCACCCGGCGCCCCGTCGACAGCCGCAGCGATCTCTACAGCCTCGGCATGGTGCTGTATGAACTTCTGACCGGACGCCTGCCGTTTGAACTGGGCGCGGACGATCAGACCAACTGGGCGCACTACCATATTGCCTCGGAGCCGCTGGCCCCGGACGTGATACGCCCGGACGTGCCGGGAATGCTCTCGACCATCCTCCTCAAGCTGCTGGAAAAGCATCCTGATAACCGTTATCAGACGGTGGACGGACTGATTGCCGACCTGCGACGCTGCCAGGCGACGTTGACCGGTGAGGGCGAGATCGCCCCCTTTACTCCCGGTCAGCAGGATCGCACCCCGGCGATCCATCTGGCGGATTCCCTGTTCGCGACGCATCCGCAGGCGAATGACGTCATTGCCGCGTTTGAGCGAGTCGGGCAGAGCCGGGTGCCAGAGCTGGTGACGATCGGCGGACCGTCAGGGATCGGGAAATCCTCGATCATCGCGACGGCGCTTAAAACGCTGCAGCAGCGTACGGTGCTGCTGGCGGTAGGCAAGGTGGACCAGTTTTCGCCGTCACTGCCTTACGGCGTGCTAAGTTCCGCGTTTCGCACCCTGACGTTGCACCTGCTGGGGCTGCCCGCAGACGACGTGGCGAAGTGGAAAATCCGCCTCTCGCGCGCGCTGGAGGGCCACGAGGCGCTCGCCGTCAGTCTTGTGCCTGAACTGGGGCTGCTGCTTGAGAGCAAACCGCGCTTCTCGCCGGATACGTTTTCCATTGATGCCCGGGCGCGCTTCAGCCATATGGTGCTGGCGCTGGTCAAAACCTTTGCCTCTCAGGGCTGCCCGCTGGTGCTGGTGCTTGACGATCTTCAGTGGAGCGACGCCGCCAGCCTGCATACGCTCAAATACCTGCTGGTGAACAGCGGGGCAATCCCGCTGCTGGTGGTTGTTGCTCACCGGGATATCTGTTCGTTATCCGATGCCACCTTACAAGCGCTGCTGACGAGTCTTCCGGAAGCGGCGCTAAACGCGAGCGAAATTGTCCCTCAGGCGCTGTCCGTGAAAGCGGTAGCGCGCTGGCTGGCGACGCTGTTTCGAACCCGCAGCACGGCGACGTCTGACCTCGCCACGCTGATCCATGAAAAAACCGGGGGCAACCCGCTCTTTGTGCATGAGTTTTTCCGCCGCATTGTCGATGACGGGCTGGTGGTGCATAACAAATATCAGGATAAGTGGCACTACGATCTGCAGGCGATCCGCGCCCGGCATTACACCGAAAACGTCGTCACCCTGGTGCTGGAGCAGCTCGAAGAGTTGCCCGACGAGACGCGTCGCCTGCTGGGGAGTTTTGCTTGCCTCGGCGGCAAGGGCGAGATGGAGATGATATGCCGCGTTGTCGGCATGTCGATGGCGGAAATGCGCTATGCGCTCCATCCGGCGGTCATGGCGCAGCTCATCGTGCTGACGGAAAAAGAGTACGCCTTCACCCACGACAGGGTGCAGGAAGCCGCCTTCGCGCTGCTGGATCCGCATGAGAAAAGCCACCTTCATCTGACCACCGCCAGCCTGCTGGCCGATGCCGCGCGGCAGGCTGCGGGAAACGAACTGCTTTTCCGCGCCGTTCACCATGTTACGGCCGCACTGGACAGCATTCAGCCCGCTCCGCAGCGGCAGATGTTCCGCGAGCTGAGCCTGCTGGCCGCGCGCCGGGCGAAACGCACGGGCGATTATCTTTCGGCACTGAGCTACATCCAGACGGCGAGAGCGCTGGGCAATGCCGGGGTGGTGTCAGACTTTGTGCTGGATATTGAAGAGGCGGGCTGCGAGTTTGCGCTCGGCCATCTGGAGCGGACCCGCGAGCTGTGCGATGCGATCCTGGGCTGCCCCGGCGGGCTGACCGAAAAAGCGCTGGCGGCCAACCTGCTGGTGGAAGTCTATATTCGCCAGTCGGATAGCCGTCTGGCGCTGGAGGCGGCGCTCTGCTGGCTGGGTATTTTTGGTATTCAGATCGGCCGCCATCCGGAAGATGCCGACTGCGATGCTGCCTGGAAAGACTTCTGTAACCGCACGGGCGACGCGCCGCAAAGCCGCTATGCCCAGCTCTCGCGGATGGAAAATCCGGAAACGGAAGCGGTAATGAACCTGCTCTACAGCGCCAGCATTTGCGCCAGCTTCATCTGTCCGCGTCTGCACTTTTTGCTGCTCTGCCGCATGATGCACCTGACCCTCGACCACGGCATCACCGGCGCCTCCACCACGGCGATGGCCTGGTTTGGCGTGTTGATCGGCCACCGCTACGCCGAGTATCGCCTCGGGTTCCAGTACGGCACGCTGGCCCGCGAGCTGGTCAATCGCCACGGCTATGATGCGTATGAAGCGAAAACCCTGCTGCCGCTCGATCAGCTCAGCGTCTGGACCCAGCCGCTGTCGTTCACCATTGAGTGCGCAAAAGCCTGCTTCACCGCGGCGGTAACCCACGGTGATATGACGATGGCCTGCTTCGCGGCCTGCCACCAGGCCATTAACTTCCTCTCTCGGGGCGATCATCTCGACGGGGTGCTGACCAGCATCGATCGCGGCCTGGCCTTTGTGCGGAAAACCCACTTCCAGGACGTTGAGACCATTTTGATGGTTCAGCGTGGCTACGTTGAGTTTTTACGCACGCCGGTGATCGGCACCTGGACCGCCTCGCAGGTGCTGCCGGAGGCGCTGCTGCCTGCTTCGCCAGAGCAGGCTCCGGAACAGACGTCGACCATGCTGTTCTGGTACTGGCTCTATCGCGGTATGGCGCACTTTACCTGCGGCGAATTTGCCGATGCGCAGGCGGATCTTGAGATGGCGGGCTGGTACGCGTGGTCTGCGCCTGGCCATATCCATCTGCTGGATTACCATCTCTACAGCGCCCTGGCGCTTTCCCGCCAGCTAACGCCGGAGACGTTCTCGGCGAATCATCGACGCAGTATTCACGCGCACTACGACAAAATTGCCCTCTGGGCGCGCATTAATCCGGGGACGTTTGCGGATAAAGAAGCGCTGATTTACGCCGAAATCGTGCGTCTGGACGGCATGAACAGCATTGCGCTTGAGCAGTATGAGAAAGCGGTCCGGCTGTCACGCGAGGGCGGCTTTAATCCGATTAACGCCCTGGCGCACGAGCTGGCGGGTCGCTTTGCGCTGTCCTGCGGTTACCCGACCGCGTCAGATGCGCATTTTCGCGGCGCCATTGCCGCCTGGGGCCGTGCCGGGGCACAGGCTAAGGTGCGCCAGCTGGAGCAGGATTTCCCACATCTGCTGGCCTCCGGACAGGCCAGCGCCTATGACACGGTGGCGTTTGCCCAGAATGAAGTGATCCGCGATCTGCAGAGCGTGATCAAAGCCTCACGCGCCCTGTCGGAAGAGATCAACCTTGAGCGGCTTATCGAAAACCTGATGACGCTGCTGCTCGAACGTGCCGGGGCGCAGCGCGGCCTGCTGCTTCGCGTGAGCGATAACCTGATTCCGGAGATCGAAGCCAGCGCGTGGACCAGCACCGAGGGCGTGCGGGTGCGGATCCTGAAGGACGTACCGGTAGCCACCGACATGCCGCTGTCGGTCCTGGCGGCGGTGATCCGCACCGGACAGGAGATCCGCACCGGTAAACCGGAGGAGTTCCATCCCTTCAGCCAGGATCCCTACCTGGTGACCTCGGGGGCGGCCGTGATGTGCGTTCCGATGTTCAAACAGGCGCGGCTGGTGGGGGTGCTCTATCTGGAAAACCGCCTGATGCCGGAGGTCTTCACCGCCGAGCACTCTCGCGTGGTGAGCCTGCTGGGGGCGCAGGCTGCGGTCTCTCTGGAGACGGCGCGGCTGTACGCGGAACTGCTGGCGGAGAACATCCAGCGCCGACGCGTGGAAAAAGAGCTGCGCGCCAGCCAGAACTCGCTGATGCTGGGTGAGCAGATCAGCCACACCGGGAGCTGGCGCTGGGAGCTGGAACAGGATCTGATGTTTATGTCCGAAGAGTACGCCCGTATTCTCGGCCTGCCCGAGCAGCAAAAGATGATCTCCATGGCGGAGTTTTTGACCTTCGTCCATGAGGATGATTACGCCCGCATCAGCGCCATCGTCACCCAGAGCGTGCGCGAGGGGCTCTCTATGCGCGCGGAATTTCGTATTAAGCGTACCGACGGTTCCACGCGCTATATCCTCGGGATTGGCGATCCGGTGGGCGTGGGCAGTGAGGTGAACGAGTATTACGGCATCATTACCGATATCACCAGTCAGCGCGCCGCGGAGGATGCCATGCGGGTGGCGCAGGCGGAACTGGCGCGGGTGTCGCGTGCCACCACGGTCGGTCAGTTAACCTCTTCCATCGCCCACGAGATCAACCAGCCGCTGATGTCGATCGTCTCTAACGCCGGGGCAAGCCTGCGCTGGCTTAACCGTGAACCCGCCCGGCTGGATAAAGTGCGGGAAGGGCTGGAGGAGATCGCCGCGGAAGGCGCCCGGGCGGGGGAGATCATCCGCAGCATTCAGTCCCTGACGCGCAAGCAGGATCCGACCTTCGCGCGTATCGATCTCCACTATCTGATCCACCACATTATTACCCTTTCCCGCAGCGAGCTGGAGCAGCGACACATTAGCGTGGATTATCTGTTAAACGCCGGTGACAGCTTTATCACCGGGGACAGCGTGCAGATCCAGCAGGTGCTGCTGAATCTGGTGATGAACGCCGTTGAGGCCATGGCGGAGGTTAACGATCGCCCCTGCATCATCACCCTCAGCACCGGCAACGCCGACGGGAACGTTATCGTCGAGATCGCCGATACCGGCAGCGGCATTGAGCCCGAGCGGCTGGAGAAGATTTTTGACTCGTTCTATTCCACCAAGGCGCAGGGAATGGGGATGGGGCTGACCATCAGCGCCAGCATCATTGAGCGACACAGAGGAAAACTGAGCGCGCGCCGCCGGGAGCCACACGGCACGGTGTTTGCGTTTGTGTTACCGCTTGCCGGGCAGACAGGGGAGTAGTTAATCCGCAGGCTGGCTGTGGGTCAGGCGCTCAACGGCCCTGACCAGCTCCGCCACGGAGCGCACCTGCATTTTTTCCATTACGCGACGGCGATGCACTTTCACCGTGATCTCACTGACGCCAAGCTCGGCGGCAATTTGCTTGTTCAGCATCCCGCTTATCGCCAGTGTTAACACCTCATGTTCCCGTGGCGTAAGGGACATGTGGCGCTGCTTCAGGGCGTAGTGCTCTTTGTTGCGCACGGCGTTGTTTTCCGCCAGCTGGAGCGCAGACTGAATGGCGTCGATCAGCGCGGTGGATTCAACGGGCTTGGTGAGAAATTCGTACGCGCCGCCTTTAATGGCGCGCACCGACATCGGGATAGTGCCGTGGCCGGTGAGAAAAATAATCGGGATGTCGCGCCCGCTGTCCTTGAGGGCGTCCGCTACGTCAAAACCTGAAATGGCGGGCATTTGCATATCGAGGATCACACACGAGGGCAGATCCTCAAAACGGTGCTGAAGAAACGCCTCTGCTGATGAAAACCCCATGGCGTCTAAATCCGCTGATTCCAGCAGGCCGAGAACGGACTGCCTGACCGCGTCATCGTCGTCAACCACATACACAATGTGTTCCATTCACTGCCCCGGTGCTGAGTTAACTGTCGAGAAAATATACACGTCCCGTCACGTAAGAGACTGTTTCTGCTGACTTTCATCTTAACACATTAAATATCATTATCATTTAACAATATGATAACCGTATGAAGAGGAAGTATAGCGAACGGTTGTCGACTGGCGTGCCGTTTGCCTGCGCACGTTTCATCATCGTTCTCGCGATCTGTCTCTGAGGACTTTACCCCGTAAAACAGGCTACACTCTGGTTTTGAGCGCGACAAGCTGAGGAAACAACAATGCTCTACACACTGAAAGAAAGCGACAAGGATAAGGCGGAAGGGTCAAACGGCGCGGGCGCTCTGCAGCAAAAACTGCTGGAATCCCGTTCGATTGTGATCTCCGGGGAGATCAACCAGGAGCTGGCGCAGAAGGTGATCACCCAGATGATCCTGCTGCAAAGCGTCAGCAACGATCCGATCAAGCTGTATATCAACAGCCAGGGCGGCCACGTGGAAGCGGGTGACACCATCCACGACTTTATCAAATTCATCCGTCCGGAAGTGCACGTCATCGGTACCGGTTGGGTGGCGAGCGCGGGGATCACCATCTTCCTGGCGGCGAAAAAAGAGCACCGTTATTCCCTGCCTAATACCCGCTTTATGATCCACCAGCCGCTGGGCGGCGTGCGCGGTCAGGCAACGGATATTGAGATCGAAGCGCGCGAGATCATCCGTATGCTGGATCGCGTGAACAAGCTGATCGCTGACGCCACCGGCCAGCCGCTGGAGAAAGTGAAAAAAGACACCGACCGTAACTTCTGGATGTCGCCGGCAGAAGCGCTGGACTACGGCATTGTGGGCAAGCTGATTACCCACTATGACGAACTGAAGCTGGACTAAGTTTTAGCGCCGTATTGCGTCGGGTGACGGCAATGCCTTACCCGACCTACGCGAGCTGGTTTGACCCATGACAAGTTCCCCCTCCACCGTCTCCCCTATAATCGCGCCTGTTTCCCCTCTCACTGGTGCTACCCATGGCGTATCAACTGAACCTGAACTGGCCGGAATTTCTCGAAAAATACTGGCAAAAACAACCCGTAGTGCTGAAAAATGCCTTCCCGAATTTTGTCGATCCGATTACCCCGGACGAGCTGGCAGGTCTGGCGATGGAGCCGGAAGTTGACAGTCGTCTGGTGAGCCACGCTAACGGCAAATGGCAGGCCAGTAATGGTCCGTTTGAACACTTTGACGATCTGGGCGAAACGGGCTGGTCGCTGCTGGCGCAGGCGGTGAACCACTGGCATATGCCCGCGGCGGAACTGGTGCGTCCGTTCCGCGTTCTGCCGGACTGGCGACTTGACGATCTGATGATCTCCTTCTCCGTGCCGGGCGGCGGCGTGGGTCCGCATATCGATCAGTACGATGTGTTTATCATTCAGGGGATGGGCAGCCGCCGCTGGCGCGTGGGTGACAAGCTGCCGATGCGTCAGTTCTGCCCACATCCGGCACTGCTGCATGTCGATCCGTTTGAGCCGATCATCGACGAAGATCTTGCGCCGGGCGATATCCTCTACATTCCACCAGGATTCCCGCACGACGGCTTCACCCACGAAACGGCGCTTAACTACTCCGTCGGTTTCCGCGGGCCGAACGGTCGCGATCTGATCAGCAGCTTCGCCGATTACGCGCTGGAAAACGATCTGGGCGGCGAGCACTATAGCGATCCGGATCTGACCTGTCGTGAACACCCGGGCCGCGTGGAGCAGTACGAGCTCGATCGCATTCGTCAGATGATGATCGAGATGATCAGCAAGCCGGATGATTTCACGAAATGGTTCGGCAGCTTTGTCTCGACGCCGCGCCACGAGCTGGATATTGCCGCCGCCGAGCCACCGTATGTGCCGGAAGAGGTGCTGGATGCGCTTCAGGGCGGCGAAACGCTGTCTCGCCTGAGCGGCCTGCGCGTGCTGAATATTAACGGCAGCTTCTTCATTAACAGCGAACAGCTTGAGACGGTCGATGCGAAGGCCGCGGATGCGCTGTGCCGCTACACCGAACTCGGCCAGGCCGAGCTGGGCGATGCGCTGAAAAACCCGGCGTTTGTTGAAGAGCTCACCGGGCTGATTAACCAGGGGTACTGGTACTTCGACGAGTAGTGCGGCACGGTTTTCTCCCTCTCCCTGTGGGAGAGGGTCGGGGTGAGGGCATCAGGCCGCACTAGCCCTCCTCCATCGCAATCACAATCGCTTCACCCATCTTCTTCAATGCCTCGCGATTTTTGTCCGTCGGCGGCAGCGCCACGTTGATGCGCAGGCAGTTGCGGTACTTCCCTGAAGCGGAAAACAGCGACCCGGCTGCGGCCTGGATCTTCAGCCGACACAGCTGCTTGCTGACGCACACCATATCCACCTTCTCCGGCAGCTCAACCCACAGCAGGAAGCTGCCCTGCGGGCGGGTCACGCAAATCCCTGCCGGAAAATACTGCCGAACCCAGCAGGTATAGGTTTCCATATTCTGCTGATAAATCTGGCGCATACGGCGGACGTGGCGATGGTAATGGCCGTCGCGAATAAACGCCGCCACCGCCATCTGCGTGCCCGGTACGTTAAACCCGCCCGCGGCGTATTTCATGTGCATCACCCGGTCGTAATAGCGTCCCGGCACAATCCAGCCCACGCGCAGACCCGGTGCCACGGTTTTGGTAAACGAGCTGCAGAGGATCACCCGGCCGTCGATATCCATCGAATGAATGGTTCGCGGACGCGGGTACTCCGCCGCCAGCTCGCCGTAGATATCATCTTCAACAATCACAATGTCGTGCCGCTGGGCGAGGGCTAAGACCTGCTTTTTCCGCGCTTCCGGCATGATAAACCCGAGCGGGTTATTGCAGTTGGGCACCAGGATCACCGCTTTGATCGGCCACTGCTCCAGCGCCAGCTCAAGCGCCTCAATGCTGATCCCGGTTTCCGGGTCGGTGGGAATTTCAATCGCCTTGATGTTAAACCCGCGCAACATCTGCATGGTGCCGTGAAACGACGGCGACTCCACCGCCACGATATCCCCCGGTTGACATACCGAGAGCAGGGCAATCGACAGCGCGCCGTGGCAGCCGTTGGTGATGACAATCTCGTTCGCTGCCACGGTGGAGCCGCCGTCCAGCATCAGGCGGGCGATCTGCTCGCGCAGCTCCAGGCGCCCGTCGAGCACGTCATAGCTCAGCATCTCACCCGGATTATGCTGCGCGATGCGGCTCATCTCGCGCCACAGGGGCTTCAGGCTCGGCTGGTTAATGTCCGGCGAACCGCCGCCAAAAGAGATCATCTCTTTGTCAGCGCGGGCGTCCAGCAGCATCATCACCTCATCCCACTGGGTGACGTCCACGGGGCGCTGCACCGGGCGCGTCATCGCCGGGACGGGAGGCTGGGCTTTACGCTGCGAAACAAAATAGCCGGAGCGCGGCTGGGGCGTAATCAGCTGGAGGTTTTCAAGGATCTGATAAGCCTGCTGTATGGTGCTGATGCTCACGCCGTGCTCCTGGCTCAGCGTGCGCACCGACGGCAGACGTTCACCGCTGCGATACAGCCCTTGTTCAATGCGTTCTGCCAGGAGATTGGCCAGATGTTGATAGCGCGTCATGCTGTATCCTTTGTTTTCACCATACAGATTGTAAAACCAGTACAGATTGCCGTAAAAAATGCCATGCAGATACCGTTTTAGCGGATCTGTATGGTAAACAAAAGGTGTTTTTGCATCTGTATTGCACAGGCGGATTTCCAGGATGATAACCCCACAGGCACAGTGAGGAGAGCATCATGGAATTTTTCGAGAACCGTTCTAAAAGACCGTTTATCGTGTTTGTCTGGATCGCGAAAACGCTGCGTAACTGGTATCGCATCAACCGTACCCGCCGCATCCTGAGCCAGATGAGCGATGAGCAGCTCAAAGACGTGGGTTTATCCCGCAATGATATTTAAACCGTAGGCCGGGTCAGGCGCAGCCGCCACCCGGCGATGTTCAACTCAACAGGGCAAGCGTCTGCCGTTTCGGCCTTTCCAGCAACGCCACCGCCTCCTGGTACGTCCGCACGTTGTTGTAGCCCATCACCAGCCCGTAGCGTTTTCCCGACCCGCGATACCATTCGGAGAGCGCGTTGACCTGCAGCTGCTGTTCCTGCCAGCAGCGCGCCACTTCCCGGTCACAACTTCCTTTGGTCAGAAACGCCACGATATGCATCCCGCCGTCGTTCTGCTCGGTGAAAAACAGATCGCCATAGACCTCGCGCAGGGCGGCAATCATCCAGTCGCGGCGGGTCTGATACAGCGCGCGCATCTTTTTCAGGTGACGGAAAAAATGGCCTTCGTTGAGAAATGCGGTGAGGATCTTTTGCGTCAGCACCGGCTGGCCGCTGGTGGTAATGTCCGCACAGTCGGTAAACGCCCCGACGGTGCTGGCGGGCATCACCACGTATCCCATGCGCAGCGACGGCATGATGGTTTTGCTGAAGGTGCCCATAAAAATTACCCGGTCGTGCTGGTCGAGGCTTTTCAGCGACGGCAACACCTTGCGGGTGTAATGAAACTCGCCATCGTAATCGTCTTCGATGATCCACGCCTCGTTCTGGCTGGCCCAGTCGAGCAGCTGCTGTTTACGCGGCAGGGAGAGCGTCACCGCCAGCGGGCTCTGGTGCGACGGGGTGACGAGGGCAAAACGGGCGTCGCGATGGTGGCGGAGGAGGTATTCCGTGTCCATGCCGCAGCGATCGACCGGCACCGTGTGCAGACGCGGCACGATCCGCTTCAGGAGCTGCTGGCCCATAAAATAACCCGGATCTTCGAACACCACCTTGTCGCTGCGGCTGGCGAGCGTGTCGAGGATCAGGCGCAGGCTGCCGCTGTAGCCGCTGGTGATGAGCACCTGCCCGGCGGTGCAGGACAAGCCACGCGAGATATTGAGATAGCTGGCGATGGCCTGGCGCAGCGGGTACCAGCCCAGAACGGGCGGGTTAAGCATCTCCTCCTGACGCATGGCGCGCGTCGCCTGGCCTGCCAGCAGCAGCCATTTTTTGTACGGAAAGCTGTCGAGGGATGGGATGCCAGGGCGCAGAAACCCTGCCCGCTCGCGCTGGCTGATAAGCGATGCCGGAAGCGTACCGGTAGGCTGTTCCGTTGGGGCAGGACGCTCCGGCAACAGTAAGTCCGGGTTGACCCGCGTGCCGCGCGCGCCCTGGCTAACCAGATACCCTTCGCCCGTCAGAATGGCATACGCCGTTTCGACCGTTTTACGCGCCACCTTCAGCTCTTCGGCCAGCACGCGGATGGCGGGCACTTTGTCGCCCGGCTTGAGCACGCCGCGCGTAATGTTGTCGCGATAGCGGGAGTAGATCTCGTGATAGCCCGGCTTCATGTCCTACCTCATTTCACGCTTTTTGTGTCTTTTTACTATGTCATGAACGGCGTAGATTTGCCTCATCGCATCACCGATGCCGCACAAAAAAAGAGGAAAGACCATGAGCACTCGCGTCAACCACCATAAAGTTACACCTGCCCTCGCTAACGCACTGTCTGCCCTGAGCATGGAGGTGGCGAAAACCTCCATCGACCCGGCGCTGAAGCACCTGATCGACATTCGTGTGTCGCAGCTGAACGGCTGTACCTTTTGTCTGGATATGCATTCGAAAGAGGCCAAAATTGCCGGCGAACGCGAGCTGCGCCTGTACCATCTGGCGGCCTGGCGTGAATCCCCGCTGTTCAGCGCCCGCGAAAAAGCCGCGCTGGCCTTTACCGAAGCGCTGACGCAGATTGGCGTGCATGGCGTGAGCGATGCCCTTTACCGCAGCGTGGCGGAGCACTTCTCGGACGTTGAGATTTCAGAGCTGAACTTCGCCATCGTGGCGATTAACGCCTGGAACCGTCTGGGAATTACCTCCCGCATGGCGCCAGGCTCGCTGGATGCGGCTTACGGGTTGAATAAAGCTAACCTGGAATAATGCCGCGCTCGCGGATCATCGCCATCAGCGCCCGTAACCCTGGCGGGACGTGGCGATGACCAGGATAGTAAAGGCGCAGCCCGGCAAACGGCTGCGTCCAGTCGTTTAGCACGCTCACCAGTTCCCCGCTCTCAAGCTCTTCCTGGATATAGAGTTCCGGCAAAAATCCCACGCCTAACCCCGCTTTTACGGCGCGGATCGAGGCGAAAAGATCGGACGTCGCAAAGCGCGGCGGCACGGCAAGCGCGTACGTTTCCCCCCGACGGGCCAGTTCCCAGCGGTAGATCCCGCCGTGAGCCATACGCATGCCGATCCCCTGATGTTGCAGCAGATCGTCCGGCGTTTGCGGAATGCCGTGACGTGCGAAGTAATCTGGCGTGGCGGTGACGAGCTGGCGGATCTCCCCTGTCAGCGGTACGGCGATCATGTCCTGCGGGATGGACTCTTCGAGGCGGATCCCCGCGTCGTAACCCTCGGCGACGATGTCGATCATGCGTGCTTCACTGACGATCTCCACGCGCATTTTCGGGTAGCGGATCATAAAGTCGATCAGCAGTTGGTCGAGAAAAAGCGAGCCGATATGGTTCGGCACGTTCAGACGCAGCGTTCCGGCAGGTTCCCCGGTGTCGCTGTGGATCTCCTCACCCGCGAGGCGGATTTCCTGCAAGGCCGGCCCCACGCGCGCCACGTAGCGCTGCCCGGCGTCCGTAAGCGCCACGCTGCGGGTGGTGCGGTTAAAGAGGCGAGTCTCAAGGCGGCTCTCCAGCCCGGCGATGGCATTGCTCACCGCCGTCGCGGACATCCCGAGCTCCTGCGCCGCGCCGCGAAAACTGCCGCGCCGCACCACGGCCATCACCACTTCCAGCTCTGTCAGACCTGAACGATGCATTGATTATCCTGAAAATCGAAACAACCCTTGCAGCATAGCGTGGATTATCGCAACGGAGAAGCCGTGCCAGACTGTGCTCACACAGCCTGAGGAGGTTTATATGCACCAGATCGAACAGATTTTTATTAACGGCGAGTTTGTTACCCCGCACGGCACCGAATGGTTTGATTTGTATAACCCGGCGACGGCGCAGGTTATTGGTCAGGTTCGTCTGGCGGATGAGGTTGACGCCGGACGCGCTATCGCGGCGGCGAAGGCGGCGTTTCCGGCGTGGTCAAAGACCACAAAGCCGGAACGCATCGCGGCGCTAAAACGCATGCACGCCGCCGTGGTCGCTCGCCACGACGATCTGCTGGAAGCGATCGTTGAAGAGTATGGTGCGCCCGCCTCGCGTTCCGCCTGGATGGCCCGCTATCCGGCGGAGGTGATTGCCCAGGCCGTTGAGGCGCTGGAGGCGTTTGAGTTCGAGACAACCGCGGGGGCCGCGACGGTACAGATGACGCCCCTTGGCGTGGCCGGGCTGATCACGCCGTGGAACAGCGACGCGGGTTTTATCTGCGGCAAGCTGGCGGTCGCGCTGGCGGCAGGCTGTACGGCAGTGATTAAGCCGAGCGAAATGAGCGCCCTGCAAACCCGGATTGTCACCGAAGCGTTGCGCGATGCTGCTTTGCCGCCGGGCGTGTTTAACATTGTCACTGGGCGCGGTGAAACCGTCGGGGACACCATCAGCCGCCATCCGGACGTGGCGAAAATCTCGTTTACCGGCTCGACGAATACCGGCAAGGCCATTCTGCGTAACGCGGCGGAAAGCTTTAAGCGCGTGACGCTGGAGCTGGGCGGTAAATCGCCGACGATCCTGCTGGATGATGTGGACTTAGCGCAGGCGATCCCGCTGGTGATTCAGGCCGGGTTTATGAACAGCGGGCAGGCGTGCGTGGCGGGAACGCGCATTCTGGTACCGCAGTCGCGTAAAGCGGAAATCGAAACCGCGCTGGCGCAGGCCGTGGCGGCGGTGAAATCCGGTGACCCGCGCGACAGTGCCACGGACGTCGGCCCGATGGTCAGCGAGAAGCAGTGGCTGCGGGTGCAGGGGTATATTCGTCAGGGGCTCGATGGGGGCGCACGGCTGCTGGCAGGAGGCGAAGGGCGACCAGCGGACATGCAGGACGGCTGGTTTGTACGCCCGACGCTGTTTGCTGACGTGAATAATGGCATGGTGATTGCCCGCGACGAGATTTTTGGCCCGGTGTTGTGCATCATTCCCTATCAGGACGAAGCGGAGGCTATCTCGATTGCCAATGACACCGAGTACGGCCTGAGCGCGATGGTGCTGGGTGGGGATGTGGACCGCGCCCGCCGCGTGGCGCAGCAGATTGTCTCCGGGCGCGTGCTGGTGAATACGCTTGCCCATGAGCCGAAAGCGCCGTTTGGCGGGTTTAAGCACTCCGGCGTGGGGCGCGAGATGGGTGAGTGGGGGATTCGGGCGTTTATGGAGCCGAGGTCGATCCTGGGCTAAAACCTGCCCGGTGGCGCTGCGCTTACCGGGCCTACAGGCGCTCGTAGGCCGGATAAGCGCAGCGCCATCCGGCAAAAACACTTCGTCAGTCGCCGAAGTATGAAGTTAATTTTCTCTGCATTCTCTCCTCACTATCACAACGGAGAGACACTTATGATCGCAGTCCTTTTCGAAGCCAAAGCGGAGCCTCATCATCAGGCCCGCTACCTGCAACTCGCCGCCGAACTCAAACATTTGCTGGCCGACATTGATGGTTTTATTGATATCGAACGCTTTCAGAGTTTGACCACCGACGGCAAAATCCTGTCCCTTTCCTGGTGGCGGGATGAAGAGGCCATCCGCAGCTGGAAGCAAAACGTCTTTCACCAGGCGGCGCAGGCCGAAGGGCGGGGATCCATTTTTGCGTACTATCGCATTCGCGTGGCACAGGTCGTGCGGGAATACAGTTCCGAAAACGGAGGGCAGGCGAATGTATGACGTTCACGTGATTTTCAGCGACATGCCCGGCGAGCTGGCGCGCTTTGGACAACTGTTAGGCCGTCACGGCGTGGGGCTGGAGGGGGGCGGCGTATTTGGTACCGATGCCCATTTCCTGGTGGAGGACGGAGAAAAAGCCTGCCGCGTGCTGATGGAGGCCGGATTTACCGTTCAGGCGGTGCGCAAGCCGGTTATCAGAAAACTCAGGCAGGAGCGGCCAGGCGAGTTAGGTGACATCGCGGCGGTGCTGGCGGCACGCGGTGTGTCTATTCTTTCCCAGTACAGCGACCATGCGAATCACCTTATTCTGCTGACGGATGATGATAAGCTGGCCGCAGAGATCACCGAACCCTGGGCGCCCCATGTTAAAAACGAACCAGCCTCCTGAGAACAGCGCGGCACTGGAACAGGCCATTGCGGCGGTGGCGGCGGCAATGGCCGATCCCTCGCGCGTGAAGATGCTCTGCGCGCTGATGGACGGGCGGGCGTGGACCGCTACCGAACTCAGCACTGCGGCAGATGTTGCGCCGTCGACCGCCAGCGGGCATCTCGCCCGGCTGGTGGAGGGAAAGTTGATTACGTGTTTATCGCAAGGGCGGCACCGCTATTATCGCCTTGCCGGGCACGACGTCGCGGCGCTGGTCGAGCAGATGATGGGGCTCTCCTGGAGCCGCATTACGCCGCCGGAAACGTCTGCGCCAAAAGCCCTGCGTGAAGCCCGCACCTGCTATAACCATCTTGCCGGAACGGTGGCGGTTCAGATCTATGATTTTATGCAGGCGGAAGGCTGGCTGGAGGATGACGGTTCCGCGCTCACCCTGTATGGCCGTGAGCAGTTTCTGAAACTCGGCATTCCATTAAATGCTCATCCCCATCGCAAGGCCTGCTGCGCCTGCCTCGACTGGAGTGAGCGACGGTTTCATCTTGGGGGAGACGCTGGCACGGCGCTGCTAACTTATCTGGAGAGTAAAGGCTGGATCCAGCGGGTGATGGGGTACAGGGAGGTGGTGGTGACGGCGTCGGGGAAAAGTGCCATTACCCGACATTTTAGCTTTAGCCGTTAAATTCCACTGCGGGCTGATGCCCTCACCGCGGCCCTCTCCCACAGGGAGAGGGAGAACGTCGTTTTCGCAATTCCTGCGCTTTCGTCCCTCGTTTCTTGATACTTACCCTGATAACTATTATCTTGACTGCGTGTGACGAGAGGGACTCCCTATGAGTGAAGAAGAACTGTTTAGCCGCAGGCCGATGGGTATGCGGATGGCGATGATCGTGCGTCAGTGGCGTGCGGTGATCGACGATGCCATTCTCGATACCGGGTTAACCCAGTCGAGCTGGACGGTGATGATGCAGCTTTTTCAACTTGGGGATAACGTCTCAATGAGTGAGCTGGCGGAGGTGCAGGGCATTGAACTGCCGCCGCTTATGCGCACGCTCACACAGCTGGAAAAACAGGGTTACCTGCTGCGCACCACATCGCCTTATGACAAGCGCATCCGGCTTCTGACGCTGACGCCTGAGGGAAAAGCCATTTTAAAAAGGCTTACTCAGGTGATTGAGACCTATCAGGCGCGGGTATCGCAAAATATCGCGCCGGAACATATCGAGATCTTCAGCGCCACCCTGAATCAAATCGCCTGTAATTTGCGGACAATCCGCGAAGAAGACAACAAGACCGAAAAATAATGACCCCTGAACAAAAGTTTGCCCGCTGGGTAAGGGTGAGTATTGCCTCTTTCCTGCTGATGTTTGTCTACTTTATCGTCGCGGATATCTGGATCCCGCTGACGCCGGACTCCACCGTGATGCGCGTGGTGACGCCGGTTTCTCCGCGTGTCTCCGGCTATGTGGCGGCCGTGCATGTGCACAACAACAGCCAGGTGAAGCGGGGCGATCTGCTGTTTGAACTCGACGACACGCCGTTTCGCAATAAAGTGGAAGCGGCGCAAATCGCGCTGGAGCAGGCTCGTCTTTCCAACCAGCAGCTGGACGCGCAGATCGCCGCCGCGCAGGCCAGCCTGAAAACCGCCGTGCTGACCGCGCGTAACGATAAAGTGACCTTCGAACGTTATCAGAAGCTGAGCACGTTACAGAACGTCTCGCAGGCGGATCTGGATAAAGTCCGGACCACCTGGCAGAGCAGCGAGCAGTCCGTCAGCACCATTCAGGCTAATATCCAGAACCTGCGTATTCAGCGCGGCGAGCGGGATGAACACCGCAACGTCACGCTGCAAAAATACCGCAACGCGCTGGATGAGGCGGAGCTGAATCTCGGCTGGACGAAGGTGTATGCTCAGGCAGACGGCACGGTCAGTAACCTGCAGTTAAGCCCCGGTTTTTATGCCTCCTCAGGCGCAGCGGCGCTAGCGCTGGTGAACAACCAGACCGATATCGTGGCCGATTTCCGCGAGAAAAGCCTGCGCCATACCCATCAGGGCACCGATGCCGCGGTGGTGTTTGACGCCTTTCCGGGACGCGTCTTCCGCGCCCACGTGACCAGCAGCGACGCGGGGATCCTCGCGGGTCAGGAGGCGGTGAACGGTCAGCTCTCCGAGCCGGAAACCTCGAACCGCTGGGTGCGTGACGCCCAACGCATGCGCATTCACGTCATGCTGGACGAGGCGCTGCCGAAGCCACTGCCGACCGGCGCGCGGGCGACTGTCCAGCTCTATAACAGTGAAGGGCCGTTTGCGCGCTTCTTCTCCGGGATGCAGATCCATCTGGTGAGCCTGCTGCATTATGTCTATTAATACGCTGGCGCGGGTGTTCACCCCGCACGGTAACATCGTCTACACGGCAAACGACTTTCGCCAGACTTTGCGCATCGTCTTTGCAGGGATGATTGCGCTGAGCATTTCCAGTTTCTACAACACCAGCTACGGCGTGTTTTTTGTGGTCTACCCGATCATGCTGCTCTCGCTGGTGCCGGTCTTCAACCGCCATGTGGCGAAGCAGTTTATCTTCAGTGCATCGCTGAACTGCGTTGAAATGGTGATTATCATCGGCTATCTGTCGCAATGGCCGGTCATCATGACGCTGGTGGTGTTTGCCCTGTACGTCATGCGTTTTCGCTTTATGAGCAAAGGGCCGCTGTTCCTGTTCGGGTCGATGGGCGTAGTGTGCCAGAGCGTGATGCTCAATTTTATGAGCTACCCCACCACCAACTGGCACACACTGCTGTTTTCCAACATCGAAGCGAGCGTGATGGCGGTGTGCCTGAGTGCGCTGATGAACTATCTCCTGCCGGACGTTGAACCCCGCAAGCCGCCGCCATTGATTGAGAAAGACGATGCCCGCGTGCGCCATGAGTCGCTGCTCTCCGGCACCGTCGCGACGCTGATTTTCGTCGTTTTTCAAATCAGTGACTTAAGCGATTCCCTCTCGGCGCTGATGGCCGGGATTTTGATCCTGTTCCCGATGCACTATCGTGGCGCGGTGATGAGCTCCATCTGGCGCGTGGTCGGCGTGGTATTGGGCTGTCTTTATATCCTGGTTGTCCAGCTCATCCTCTACGACCACAGTAGCCATATGCTGCTCATGATGCCGCTGATTGGCCTTGGGCTGGCGTTTGGCGCACGTCTGCATGTGATGGAGAAAGTAGGCGCAGGCGTAGGATTTTCCAGTATTACCACCATTGGCATTATGTTCGGGCAGAACATGCACCCTGACAGCGACCTGGTGTTCAGCGATCTTTATCGCATCACCTCCGTCACGTTTTCGCTGGTGGCGACGCTGACGATGGTCTTTCTGGTGCATTTGATCCTGAATCGCTTCGAGGCGACGCGCTATATCATCGCGCCGCCCAAAGCGGATTAATGTCCCAGCACGACAGGCAGATGCGAGAGTAAAAACAGGATCAGGCCAATCGTCCCGCCCACCAGCGTACCGTTGACGCGGATAAACTGCAGATCTTTGCCGATATTCAGCTCGATCTGGCGGGACATGTCTTTAGCATCCCAGCTTTTCACCGTGTCGCTGATGTGGCGGGTCAGGAACGCGGCGAAATCCGGCGCGACGCGGTGCGCGGCCTGCTCCAGATGCTCGTTCAGCGACGCCCGCAGGCTGGCATCGTTTGTCAGCGTTTCGCCAAACCACAGCCCGGCGTTGGCGATGCGCTGCTTCACGCGCGAGTCTTCACTTTGCATATCCGCCTTCAGCCACTGGCGCAGATCGGCCCACATTTCCCCCAGATAGCGGTTAAACGCCTCGTCATTTTTCAGGTAGTGCTTGATGTTGTCGGCTTTCGCCGCCATTTCCGGATCGTTTTTCAGGTTGTCGATAAGCTTCAGCGTGGCCCGGTCGAACGCCTGACGGATCTGGTGCGTGCGGTCGTGGCTGATATCGTCCAGCAACGTGTTCACCGCATTCGATACCATCTCTGCACTCTGATCGCCCAGCCACTCGGTGGGCAATACCATCGCTTTGCGGGGATGCTCGGTCTTCAGCCAGTGGACGATCTGGTCAGAGATAAATTCCCGCGTGCTGTCGCGCTGAATCAGGGTAATCAGGCGGTTGATGATGGCATCGAGCAGCACCTGGTGGCGGTTGTTTTTGGTCATGCTCTCCAGCATCACGGCGCTGGTTTCGGTGAAATCGACCTTATCGATGGCCTTATGCACCGCGCGTTTGAGCATCCGCTGAATGCGCCCGTCGTCGGTCAACTCAAGGAACCCGCTCATCACCTGCATCAGATGCAGCCCAACGCGCTGGGCGTTGTCAGGCTTGCTGAACCAGGCACCGATCATGTGCGCGGGTTCATAGCGGCGGATTAACGCTACCAGGGACTGGGTGTCCAGAAACTTCTCCTGCACAAACTGGCCAAGATTGTCGCCGATACGGTCTTTATTGCGCGGGATAATCGCGGTATGGCGCGCGATAAACGGAATGGGGACCCGGCGAAACAGCGCAACGACGGCGAACCAGTCCGCCAGTGCGCCGACCATCGCCGCCTCGGCAATCGCCTTTACCCCGCGCACCCAGAAAGTCTGCGGCAGGAACAGAGTGAAGATAAACGCCGCGGCGGCAATCAGCAGCAGCGACAGCGCGAGAAGCTTAGCGCGTTTGAGTTCAGCTATTTTTTCCATGGGTTAAGGATAGAGGGAGACGGGAAGAAAATGCAAAAATCGCCACAGCACCCACCCGCCAAACCCCATCAGCACCACGCCCGCCGTGCGTTCAATCCACCAGAGCGCACGGCTGAGCTTCTGTTGCACTGCTCGCAACCCCATAAGCGATACCAGCGCCAGATCCCACACCAGCACCACCATCACCATCCAGACGCCGCAGGTTGCCTGCTGAAGCAGCGTGACGTCTGGCCCCAGTAACGCCGTCATCAGCGCCAGATAGAACAGCGCGTTCTTCGGATTAAGCAGTGCCGAGCCGAGCCCCAGCAGGATTTGCTTACGCAATGCGGGAAGCCGCTGATGAGTTTCATTCAGCGCCAGCGTCTGCGGTCGGCTGCGCACCAGGTGCGAGCCAATCCACAGCAGGTACAGCGCCCCGGACAGTTCGATTAGCGTAAACAGCCACGTAAACTGGCGCAGGGCGCTCCAGCCGACAATCACCAGAACAATATAGAGCGCATTACCCGCGGCGATGCCGAGGCACAGCCCGGCGCTGCCGCGCAGTCGGTAGCGCGCAGCGTAGCCCACAAGCAAGAAGAAATCCGGACCCGGGCTTAACAGCGCAACAAAATGCGCCAGCGCCAGGGCGAGAAAAGCGGAAGGGAAGAACAGTTCCATAGTGACCTCATAGCCGTAACTGAGATCACCTTACGGTGTTACGTATCCTGATTATTGTCTGATATTGATCGTCCTGTGGCGTACTGGCGCGGCGTAGCGGCGCTATAGCGAACGAAGGTCTTATGGAAATGGCTCTGATCGGCAAACCCACTCTGGTAGCTCACGTCGGCAATATCATCCCCGGCGCGCAGCCGTGCTTTGGCGTATTCCACGCGGGAGATATTAAGGAAGCTGGCTGGCGTCAGCCCGGTGTCCTGCCGGAAGGTACGAATCAGCGTCTCCTTGCGTAGCGAGAAGCGTTGAGCCAGTTCATCAAGTGAAGGCGGTGCAGCCAGATCGGCAAGAAGTGCCTGCTGAATATGCTGGCTGGTTGAACGCAGCGCATCAGGGTTATCCGCACGGTGGGGAAGGGCAGAAAGCAGCCTGTCCACGGATGCAGGCGACATTGTCTCAACAATATCAAGGAAGTGCTTAAAGAACGTAGCTTTACGGATCACCTGGAGTGCCAGAGGACGATCGGTGTCGATATAGAGCATATGGTAGCTGCGCGCTTGCCCGGCGATGGGGTTGCAGCTGTGCGGCGCATAAGCCGGGATCACAATCAGATCCCCGGGATGAAGGATGTACTCCCTGTCATGGCACACGCAGCAGGTCTGGCCTTCCACGATCGCGCCAATAGAGAGTTGAGGATGACAATGACGTTTGTAGGCCTGCATGCTCTGCCATGTGCTGCGCAGCTCAAGGCCTGAGGCGCGGTGAAAAGTCTGGAGGATGTGTCGGGTATCGGTCATGGGAACTCCTTCTGGACGTTTTTTATACCACGTCAGGGAACCGTCTGGCAGCGCTTCATTAGGAACCGTCCGGATATACCCAACTTTACGTCCATAGCCAGTCATGTTGACTACCCTTAATACCCTAAGCGGTAAAACATGGAGATTCGATATGGCTTATCAGACAGTAAATCCTGCCACTAACCAGCTCATCAAAGAATACCCCTCACATACCGACGCGGATATTGAAGCGGCCCTGAAGGCGGCTGATGCGCTTTACCATTCTGACTGGGCGAAAGGCGACATCAACCAGCGTCTCCCGGTGTTGCATAAGCTTGCCGACCTGATCGACGAGCGCGTGGACGATCTGGCGAAAATCGCCAGTCAGGAGATGGGTAAGCTCATCGAGCAGAGCCGCGGCGAGGTGAAGCTGTGCGCACAAATCGCGCGCTACTACGCCGACAACGCGAAGCAGTTCCTGGCGCCGGTGAAGTATCCTTCTGAACTTGGGGAAGCGTGGGTGGAGCATCACCCCATCGGTGTACTGATGGCCGTTGAGCCGTGGAACTTCCCGTACTACCAACTGATGCGCGTTCTGGCGCCGAACCTGGCGGCGGGGAACCCGGTCATCGCCAAACACGCCAGCATTGTACCGCACTGCGCTGAGACCTTTGCCCATCTGGTACGCGAGGCGGGTGCGCCGGAAGGGGCGTGGACCAACCTGTTTATCTCGTCCGATCAGGTGGCGAACATCATCGCTGACGATCGCGTCCAGGGTGCCGCGCTGACCGGTTCCGAAAAAGCCGGTAGCGTCGTGGCCGCACAGGCGGCGAAGCACATCAAGAAATCCACGCTGGAATTGGGCGGTAACGACGTCTTCGTGGTGCTGGATGACGCCGACCTCGAAAAAGCGGTGAAGACGGGGGTCAGTGCGCGCCTCAACAACGCCGGGCAGGTCTGTACCGCGGCGAAGCGCTTTATCCTGCATGAAAAGATTGCGGATGCCTTCCTGACTAAATTCACCGAGGCGTTTAAGCAGGTGAAAATCGGCGATCCGCTGGACGAAAGCACCACGCTGGGACCGCTCTCGTCTAAAGATGCGCTGGAAACGCTGACCAAACAGGTTAACGAGGCGGTGAAAAACGGTGCGACGCTGCACTATGGCGGTAAACCTGTTCAGCGTGACGGCAGCTTCTTCGAGCCGACGATTCTGACGAATATCTCTCGCGACAACCCGGCGTATTTCGAGGAGTTCTTCGGTCCGGTGGCCCAGATGTATGTGGTGAAAAACGACGACGAGGCCGTCGCCCTGGCGAACGATTCACACTATGGCCTGGGTGGGGCGGTATTCAGTCAGGATATCGAGCGCGCGAAGAAAATGGCGTCGCGGATTGAGACCGGGATGGTGTACATCAACTGGCTCACCGATACCGCGCCAGAGCTGCCGTTCGGCGGCGTGAAGCGCTCCGGTTATGGACGCGAGCTGTCGGATCTGGGGATAAAAGAGTTTGTGAACCAGAAGCTGGTGGTGGTGCGTAAGTAACGTCATCGCCTTTCTTGCCGGGTGGCGCTGCGCTTACCCGGCCTACAAAACCCGTAGGCCCGTGCAAGCGTAGCGCCGCCGGGCGAAACGCGCAATACAGCCTTAGAAGGACACACCACCGCCCACGTATGCGCCGTCAATCAGCGTGTGGCCAGGGCGACCGTCTTTGCCATCAACGCTCACGTGGCGGTAACCCACTTTCAGGGTCAGCGGCGTGACAGGTGTCCAGCTTACGCCGCCGTTGGCTTCCACGTAGTTTTTCACGCTGTTGTTCAGGCCTTCAGGCGCAACGTAACCTTCGCCATAGACATGGATGCTGTCAGTCAGCGCAACGTTTACGCCGCCACCAATCGGGAACGCCACGCCGTTATCGCCTTTTTTCGGGCCGATGTAGATCGCCTTCGCGCCTGCGTTCAGCATGACCGGGCCCACTTCCAGGTTGTAGCCTGCGCCTACGCCACCGGTCTGGGTACCGTCATCGGTGTTTTTGAGCCAGTTGCTTTCGGCGTACAGGCCGGATGAGGATTTGCCCATTTCCAGATTGAGGTTAGTAAAGTTTTTACCCTGCTCAACGCTACCGCCCATGGCCAGTGCGGAACCAGAGAGGGCGGTCAGTGCAGAAAGAAGAAGGATATTCAGTTTTTTCATGTTTCGTGCCTCATCATCAAATTAATCTGGAGGCACCATAACAAGCGACGTTTATGACTGCAAATGTGATACAAGTCGCTGTTTTATGCTGGTTTTGTTAAATTTAATTTATTTAATGTTGCGTTTTTGTTTGGTTGAACGGGAGTCAACGCGTGATTTTCAGGCGTTTAGAAACCGTTTAGTTTTTTGACTAAACATAAACTGAACGAGGACGGGATAGTGACTGGAGGTGTAATAATGGAGGCTCCAGAAATTTCCAAAAATATTTCAAAAATCACATAAAACAACAAAGATTTACACTTATGGTGGTGAAAACACGTCCTCTCGCGCAGGCGCCTTTCCCTGCGATGTCATTTTTCTGACACGTTTGTTTATTACGTTGTTGGCTTCATTTACTGGATGCTAACAATATGAAAAGAAAAATCATTCCTGTGCTGGTTGGTTGTGCGCTCTCTTTCTCTGGCCTGGCGGCACAGCCCACGGCTGAACGCTATGTCGTCAGCTTTCCTGAAGGCTCACACGTCAACTACAGCGGCGCGTTCGCCAGCGCATTTCCGAACGGACTCCCGGTGGGTATTGGCTCTGGCCTGCTGTTTACGGGTAAGCAGGGCGATGCCCTGACCTTTGCAACCGTGACCGATCGCGGTCCAAACGCCGATGCGCCAAAAATGGGTAAAAATGAAGCCAAAATTTTTGTCACGCCGGATTTCGCGCCGCTGCTGATGACCATCCGCGTGCAGAACGGTAAAGCAGAAGCGACGGATGCCCGCCCGCTGCATGACGATAAAGGCGAGATTAACGGTCTGCAGCTGCAAAGCGGCGTGATTGGATCCACCAATGAGGTGGCGTTTAGCGACACTCTCAAGACGCTGAAGGGTGACAACCGCGGGCTGGATACGGAAGGCATCACGCCGGATGGCAAAGGCGGCTACTGGCTGTGCGACGAGTATGGCCCGTTTCTGATTAACGTCGACAGTAAAGGGAAAATCCTGGCGATCCACGGCCCGCAGACGGCGGAAGGGGAAAAGTCGATCGCGGGCGGTCTGCCAAACGTTATCAAATGGCGTCAACCGAACCGGGGCTTTGAAGGCCTGACCCGTATGCCGGACGGGCGCATTATCGCCGCGGTACAAAGTACGCTGGATATCGACGGTAAAAGCAAAAAGCAGGCGCTGTTTACGCGTCTCGTGAGCTTCGACCCGGCGACCGGCAAAACAGCGATGTACGGCTACCCTATCGACAGCGCGGCCTACAGCAAAAACAGTGATGCCAAAATCGGCGACATCGTGGCGCTTGATGACCAGCATATCCTGCTGATTGAGCAGGGCAGCGATAAAAATGACGGGATGCGTAACCTTATCTACAAGGTGGACCTCAGCAAGGCGAGCGACCTGAGCGCCTTTGACAAGCCGGGCGAGTACCCGGAGTTTGATGATGAGAAAACCCTGAAGCAGCGCGGCATTACCCTTGCGGCAAAAACGCAGGTCGTTGATTTGCGCGCGCTGGGCTGGCAGCAGGAGAAAGCTGAAGGGCTGGCGCTGATCGACAGCAAACGGCTTGCCGTGGCGAACGATAATGACTTTGGCGTGAAGGTGGCGATGCAAAATCCGGTCGAGGGCAAGAAGCTCAAGGATTATCGGGTGAACGCGGAAGGCAAGCTGACGCTGGATGATAAACCGGTTGAAACCACGCTTAGCGTGAAGCCGCTGAAGAAGCCTGAGTCGGATAGTGAGCTGTGGATTGTGACGCTGCCGGAGGCGTTGAAATAAGTTTAGGCACCCCTCAACCTTCCCCTCTCCCCACGGGGGAGAGGGGAAGCAGGGCGGTTATTTTTTCAGATCTGCAAACGCCGCGCGAATCTCTTCCTCCGGCAGCTGTATGCCAATAAATACCATTACGCTACGCGGCGCTTCATCGCCCCACGGGCGATCCCAGTCGGCGCTGTATAAGCGCTGCACGCCCTGGAACAGCAGGCGGTTCGGTTCGCCGTCGATCCACAGCATCCCTTTGTAGCGCAGCAGTTTGTCGGCAAATGACAGCAGCAGGTTCTCCATCACGCGGGAGACCTCGCTGATATCCACCGGGTAATCCAGCTCCACCACAATCGACGTCACGTCGTTTTGCTTGTCTCCCATAAAGTGGAAACGCGGTTTCGTGGTGACGTTCTCTTCCAGCATAAAGCCGTTGGTGTTGAACAGCTGTGAGAGGTCGATATCGCCGTGCGTCACGGTGTAAATCGGCGCGCGGGAGTTAATGCGGGTCAGACGTTCACGCAGTTTCTCGCTGTCACCCGCCACGTCGGTTTTGGTCAGCAGGATGCGGTCAGCGTAGCCCACCTGAGACTGGGCGATGGTGAACTGATTCATCTGATCGTTGGCGTGAACCGCATCGACCAGGGCGATGACGCCGTCCAACAGGTAGCGCTGGCAAAGAATGTCATGGGAGAAAAAGGTCTGAATAATCGGGCCGGGGTCGGCCATGCCGGTGCATTCAATCACCAGACGGTCGAAGTCGATTTCACCGCGATCGCGGCTGTCGAGCAGATCCAGCAGGGCGTCTTCCAGCTCGTTTGAGCGGGTACAGCAGATGCAGCCGTTGGTCAGGGTTTTGATCTGCGTGGCGCGATCGCCAATCAATTGATCGTCCACGGAGACTTCGCCGAATTCGTTTTCGATGACGGCGATCCTGAAGCCGTGCTGCTCGTTCAGGATGTGGCGCAGCAGGGTGGTTTTACCGGCGCCGAGGAAACCGGTCAGCAGGGTGACGGCAATCGGGGTCATGTTCTCTCCTTTAGCAGCAGCGGACGCCGCCTTCTCCACTTCCACCGTAGCGTGCTTCCTGACGCTCGCGGAAGAATTCAGTGTAGGTCATGTACGGTTTATCCGGATGGTTGGTCTTCATATGCTCAACGTAGTTGTCATAGTCCGGAATACCAATCAGCATTTTTGCCGCCTGACCGAGGTATTTTTTCGCTTCGCCTAAGTTACCAAACATAATGCATCCTGATAAGACAAAGCCCGGTGGCGCTACGCTTACCGGGCCTACAGTACCGTTGTAGGGCGGGTCAGCGTAGCGCCACCCGCCATTTTTTTAATGGTGTGAAGAGGTCTTCACGCCGCCTTCCGGCACCGGCACGTACGGCGTTTCTTTATCCGTACGGCCTTCGGCGTTACGCACTTTCAGCCAGGTTTTGATACCGTAGAAAATGATGCTGTACACCACCACCAGGAACAGAATGCTCAGACCTGCGTTGGTGTAGTTGTTCACCACGATATGGTTCATGTTGGCAATCTGCTGCGCGGTCAGATCTGCGCCGCCTGCGGCAATCTTCTCTTTGTACTGGTTCGCCATGAAGAAGAAGCCTTCCAGCTGCGGGTTGGTGCTGAACAGCTTCAGGCCCAGCGCCCAGGTAGTGCAGAGCAGCAGCCACAGTGCAGGAATGACGGTCACCCAGATGTATTTGGTGCGTTTCATTTTCACCAGTACGACGGTGCCAAGTACCAGAGCCACAGCGGCCAGCATCTGGTTAGAGATACCGAACAGCGGCCACAGGCTCTTCACGCCGCCGAGTGGATCAACCACGCCCTGATACAGCAGGTAACCCCACAGGCCTACGCAACCCGCAGTGCCGAGCACACCCGCCACCAGAGAGTCGGTTTTCTTCAGGAACGGCACGAAGTTACCCAGCAGGTCCTGCAGCATGAAGCGGCCCGCACGGGTACCGGCATCCAGCGCGGTGAGGATAAACAGCGCTTCAAACAGAATACCGAAGTGGTACCAGAAGCCCATGTCTGCCCACGGCAGCACTTTATGGAACACATGTGCGATACCGACAGCCAGCGTCGGTGCGCCACCTGCGCGGTTCAGCACGGACGGTTCGCCGATGTCTTTCGCGGTCTGCATGATCTGCTCAGGGGAGATCACGAAGCCCCAGGAGCTGACGGTCGCTGCCGCGTGGGCGCTGGCATCCTTCAGTTGGGCCATGATCAGCGCGGTATTTTCGCCGCCCATCTCATGCAGGTTTGGCATGGTGATGCCCAGACCCGCAGGCGGGGTGTTCATTGCGAAGTACAGGCCCGGTTCGATGATAGACGCCGCAACCAGCGCCATGATCGCCACGAAGGATTCCATCAGCATCGCGCCGTAACCGATAAAGCGCGCGTCGGTTTCGTTGGCCATCAGCTTCGGCGTGGTGCCGGAGGAGATCAGCGCGTGGAAGCCAGACACGGCACCACAGGCGATGGTGATAAACAGGAACGGGAACAGCGCGCCTTTCCACAGTGGACCGGTGCCGTCAATGTACTGAGTCACCGCCGGCATTTTCAGCTCAGGGTTGATGATCACAATCCCGATAGCCAGCCCGACGATAACCCCGATTTTCAGGAAGGTCGCGAGGTAATCACGTGGTGCCAGAATCAGCCATACCGGCAGCAGGGCGGATACAAACGCGTAACCAATCAGCGCGAAGGTGATGGTGGTGTCCTTAAAGGTCAGCGCCGGGCCCCAGTACGGGTCATGCGCAATGACGCCGCCAAAGTAGATAGAGGCAACCAGCAGCACGATACCAATCACGGAGACTTCGCCCACGCGCCCCGGGCGCAGGAAGCGCATGTAAATGCCCATGAACAGCGCAATCGGTACGGTAGAGCAGACGGTAAACACGCCCCACGGACTTTCGGCCAGCGCTTTTACGACGATCAGCGCCAGCACCGCGAGGATAATGATCATAATCAGGAAACAACCGAACAGGGCAATGGTGCCCGGCACGCGGCCCATCTCTTCTTTGATCATCTCACCCAGCGACGAACCGTTACGGCGTGAGGAGATAAACAGCACCATAAAGTCCTGCACCGCGCCCGCGAGCACCACGCCCGCCAGCAGCCAGAGCGTACCCGGCAGGTAGCCCATCTGCGCGGCCAGTACCGGGCCGACCAGCGGGCCAGCGCCTGCAATGGCGGCAAAGTGGTGACCAAACAGCACGTAGCGGTTGGTTGGCACGTAGTTCAGGCCGTCATTGTTAATGACCGCCGGCGTGGCGCGCGTTGGGTCGAGCTTCATGACCTTCTGCGCGATGTATAAGCTGTAGTAGCGATAAGCCACAAGATAGACGGAAACGGACGCGACGACGATCCACAGGGCGCTGACGTGTTCGCCCCGGCGTAATGCGACAACCGCCAGACAGAAAGCACCGAGGATCCCGAGTAAGGCCCAGGGCACGTGCTTAAGTAGTTTTTTAGTATCCATAGTAAGACCTGGTTTTTTATGTAAAGAAAAAAGGGTCAAGGTTCGTTGTGAGGAGGTATTGAGTAATGCTGGAGCGATCGTGCCAGATCCTCGCGCGTGTAAAGGTGGGTAAATGAATGAGTGGTTGAAAGTGACGGGTGAGCGGTCAAAGGAAGCGGCGAGTGGTTAAGGCTCGCCGCCGCTGGAGGAAATTATGTGATTGAGATCACGTGGTTATCCGGGCTGCGCGCCATCGCCAGATAGTTTTCCAGCGTTTTAACCAGTTTCTCCTTCAGCCAGTTCGGCTCCAGGATTTGAATATTCGGCAGCCAGTAGAACAGCAGCGGCAGGATCTGGTTCTCGTGTGCCGCCCGGCAGCGCAGCGTGATACCGCCGCGTTGTTCTTCCAGCAGCTCTTGTTCCGGCAGAAGATCCCGGCGCAGGAAGTAATGTGAAATATTATCTTTAATGAATATTTTCACTGTGAAAGTATCTTCAGACACCCACGGATCGAGGCTTTTTTCCAGGAGCGCGCGGACATTCTCTTCAGGGGTAAAAAGGGTTTTCTGAATATCAAACCAGCGAATCTGACTCAATGAAAAGGATTTAAGCCGACTATTTTCGGTAGCTTGTAAATACCATATATTTTTTTTGTTAATGAGTTTATAGGGATTAATCAGGCGGGTTTTACCCTTATAAACGATCTGGCAAACATTATGGTTCTTAATAGATTTCTCAATTTTCGCTAAATGACGGCTGATATCACGTTGTACCGTGTGCTCTGCGTCGTTACCAAGGATAAGAATATGATTTTCGTCAACGCGTGTTTCCAGCTTTTGCCAGAATTCCGTATTTCTTTCAGGGAAAAAGTTATCTGCATTCAGGAAGTTAGCCAGTGTGAGATGTAACCCTTGTCCGCCGGGAGATTGTGCGGAATGGATCAGCCGATATAGCCCGTTACCGGTATGTTCAACGATAGGAGAGAGCGCATTTAAATCCCGGTAGACGGTACGCTCGGTAATTTTAAATTTGGTCATTAGCGCACTGCGGTTTACCACACCGTTTAAATGTAGCTCAACCAGAATATCGACCAGACGTTCAGCCGAGCGGCTCCGCGTCGTTTTAGCCATAAGGTCATCCTGTATATTAGGTATGCGCTGAATGAAGCGGGAAGCACTGACCAGAGATGTCAGTATTCAGGCACAGAAAATTTATCTTATGGTTGTATAACGGCGTGATTTAGCGGAAACCTTAGGAGTTTTTGCAGAAAGTGGCGCTGGCCGAAAAAAAGGCCAGCGCGCGGGAGAATTACGCGGTGGCTTCCACCTCCATCATGACCGGGTGGAAACGGCGTTTGAAGTAGATCAGGCCGTGTCCTGCATCACTCAGAATGATATTTTTAATTTCAACAAGATACACCAGATGCGTGCCGATGGTTTGCACCTGGCTTATCTCGCCTTCAAGGCTGGCCAGCGCACCTTTCAGCATCGGCTGCGCCAGCGGACCTTTCTGCCAGCAGGAGAGGGCAAAGCGCTCCTCCATTGTCATACCGGTCATCCCGGCGAAGTGGCGAGCCATGATCTCCTGCTCGTGGTTCAGCACGTTTATGCACAGTCTGCCGTTGCCCTGGAATACCGGGTTCATGGCGCTGTTGGCGTTGATGCACACCATGACCGACGGCGGCGTGTCCGTAACCGAACAGACTGCGGTGGCGGTAATGCCGCAGCGGCCTGCTTCCCCCTCGGTGGTGACGACATTGACTGCGGCCGACAGGCTGGCCATCGCGTCGCGAAAACGCAGGCGTTCTTCTGATTGCATTGAAACCTCCCGCTGCGCTATTTCAGCAGCTTATCCAGCATGTTGATATCGCTGTTGTTGTGCAGGTGCGGCACCGTCCAGCCGTGTTGGTCGTATTCGGACATACAGCGGTCGACCATCGCCATCATTTTGTCCATGTTGCCGGAGCTCTGCGCCTGGCGCAGACACTGCAGGCGAATTTCATCCTGGCTACCGGAGTAGTTGATCTCATACAGCTCGTGACGGCCGCCAAACTCGCTGCCAATGGCATCCCACATCAGTTTCAAAATCTTGATGCGTTCGACGTGATCCATGCCGTTGGAGCCGCGCACGTATTTCGCCAGATACTGGTCAATCTGTGGGTTATTCAGGTCCCGCGCGCTGGACGGCAGATAGATCAACCCGCTGGTGACGTTACGTTCGATAATATTCTTAATCTTCGCGTAGGCCATCGGGGCCATCACGCGGTAGGTCTGTAGCGCCGCGTGGTCCGGCAGATACGCGCCATTGACCCACGGCGTGGCTTCAGAGCACATTGAGTCGCTCAGCGCCCAGAACATATTGCGCCAGGCCACCACCTCGCCGAGATCCGCCTGTACGCCGCGGAATTCAAGGGTGCCGGTACACTCCAGCGATTTTTTCAACAGGGCGGTGATGAAGTCGAGCTTCACTGCCAGGCGCACGCATGCCTGTAGCGGATACATCCGCGCAAAGCCACCTTCCATCGTCCAGCGACGACAGCGGTCGAAATCGCGGTAGATCAGCACGTTTTCCCACGGGATCAGCACATGATCCATCACCAGGATCGCGTCGTTCTCATCAAAGCGGCTGGAGAGCGGGTAGTCATACGGGGAGCCGGTTGCGCCAGCCACCATCTCGTAAGAGGCACGGGAGATGAGCTTGACGCCTTCGGCATCCATCGGTGCGACGAACATCAGCGCAAAGTCCGGGTTTTCGCCCATCACCTGCGCGGAGCCGAAGCCGATCATGTTGTAGTGGGTCAGCGCCGAGTTGGTTGCCACCACTTTCGCCCCGCTGACAACGATCCCGGCGTCGGTCTCTTTCTCCAGTTTGATGTAGACGTCTTTCACCTCATCCGCCGGTTTGTGGCGGTCGATAGGCGGGTTAACGATGGCGTGGTTGAAATACAGGCCGGTTTCCTGAATGCGGGTGTACCAGCTGCGGGCGTTCTGCTCGAACTGACCGTAGAAGGCCGGGTTGGCACCGAGTGCGCAGCCGAACGCGGCCTTATAGTCCGGCGTACGCCCCATCCAGCCGTAGCTGAGGCGTGACCATTCGGCGATAGCGTCGCGCTGCTGGCGCAGGTCGTCGGCGCTTTTCGCCACGCGGAAGAACTTGTGGGTGTAACCGCCGCTGCCGGTGTCGGTGCCCCAGCACAGCGTGTCCTGCATGTCCGGCTTGTGCAGGGCGTCGTACATCTGCGCGATGGAGGCTGCCGCATTACGAAACGCCGGATGGGTGGTGACGTCTTTGACGCGCTCGCCGTAGATATAAATCTCACGCCCGTCCTGCAGGCTTTTTAAATACTCTTCACCGGTTAACGGACGTTTGGCATCGGCGCGGAAATCTTCAGGCTTCATAGGGACCTCGTATCGGAATGGTGATGTTAAATTTATGTTTTGTTTTTGTTGTTTAATTGAAGCCTGAGAGGGGCGGAACGTGAAGGGACGATTGGGACAACGGCGGGTACTTTTCGGGGGGGATGTGGATTTGTGATCTGTGCGGCTTTTCGGCGGGTGGCGCTGCGCTTACCCGCCCTACGAACCGTGATGCGTTCAGGAAACCGGTACTTTCTGCGCCCGATATGCGCTTGGCGAGCACCCCACTAAGCGGTTAAAAAAGCGGGCGAAATAGGCCGGATCTTTAAACCCCAGCTGCCAGGCAATCTCGCTGACCGCGCTGTCGGAAAATAGCAGCAGCCGTCTGGCTTCCCGCAGCTGTCGGTCGAAGATCAACCGCTTCGGCGGGCGGTTGGCGAAGCGGCGACAGATATCGGTTAGCCGGGATTCGGTCAGGTGCAGTTCGCTGGCATATTCCGGCACTGTCCAGTGCTGGTGGTAGTGCGTGTCGATCAGTTGGGTAAAGCGCTGGAACAGCTTCAGCTCGCCGCGCATACCGCCTGAAGCGTGATCGTCGAGCTTCGCGTTGCGCAGCAGCAGAGTGAATACGGCCTGCGCCAGCAGAACCAGCGTATGCTCGCGGCCCGGCAGCTGTTCCATGGACTCCCGGGCTATCAGCTGCCAGTAGTGTTTCAGCGCCGCCAGTTCATCAGGCTTGTCGGCCAGCGACAGGCAGATCCCCGGCAGACCAAACGCTTCCCGCGTGCCGGGGTAGAGCACCTCCAGCAGCGGCCAGATTAGATCCTCGCGCACCGTCAGCACGTGCCCGTCGCTGTCGGATTCGGTAATAAACGCGTGCGGCACCGACGGCGGCGTGAGAACGAAAAGCGGGGCCTGCACCGAGTAACGGTGATCGTCGAGCTGGAGTTCAATCTGCCCGGTATCCAGAAAGTGCATCTGAAAATACTGGTCGTGACGATGCGCCTGCATGTCGCGGCCAAAAAAGGCCGCCATGCGGGCGAACGACTGATAGTGCACATCGTCGGTGCCCAGACTTTCGTCGTACTCCTTGCTGATATCAATGTTGGCGATAGGGCTCTGGCACATGATCGTTCCTCTGTTGATCCCGCTGCGTCATCGGAATGCGCGTCAGCACCAGCGCGCCGACCACCAGTAGCCCGGCCACGAACCACAGCCCGGAGCTGAAGCTGCCGGTCGCGTCGCGCAGAATGCCGATCAGCAGCGGGCTAACGGCAGAACCCACGTTGCCGATGGCGTTGATCACCGCCAGCGCCACCGCGCGGGACTGCAGGCTAATCACCCGATCTGGCGTGGTCCAGAATATCGCCATGGCGGTAAATGATCCGGTTGAGGCCATGATGATGCCAAGCAGCTGGATCAGGCTGTGATCGGTGGCGGAGGCCAGCATCCATCCCGCCGCCGCGAACAGGTACGGCAGGATGGTGTGCTTTTTTCGCTCTTTCAGCCTGTCGGATCGGCGGCTCCACCAGATCATCCCGAGGATGGTGCAAAACTGCGGGATCGCCGCCAGCAGGCCAATGACGATATTGCTGCTGCCGGTGTTAAAGCTCTGCAGGATCTGCGGCGTCCAGATGTTGATCGCGCTCAGCGTGTTGGTCAGGCAGAAGTAGGCCAGCGTATAGAGCAGCACGGCGGGCGTCAGCACTTCTCGCAGCGTCGAGCGCGGCGTGACGGCGCGGGCAATGGCGACCTCCTGCTCGCGGGCGATCATGGTTTTCAGCGCCTGCTTTTCGTCCTCATCCAGCCAGGTGGCCTGATCCGGCGTGTCGTTAAGGTAGAACCAGGTTACTACCCCGAGCACTACTGACGGCAGCCCTTCCAGCAGGAACAGCCACTGCCAGCCCTTCAGGTTCCACAGCCCGTCCATCGCCAGAATGTACCCGGAGAGGATTGAACCGAGCATCATGGTGACCGGCATGGCGATCATAAACAGCGCGTTGGCGCGGGCGCGGTGATAGGCCGGGAACCACCATGTGAGATAGACCAGGATCCCCGGCAGGAAACCGGCTTCGGCAATGCCAACCAGCATGCGCAGGACGTAAAGGGTTTCAGGGCTGGTGGCGAACATGGTGCAGGTGGAGGCGATGCCCCACACCACCATGATCCCGGCGATCCAGCGCCGCGCGCCGATCTTCGCCAGCATGATGTTGCTTGGGATCCCGCACAGCACATAGGTGACGTAAAACAGGGTTGCGGCCAGGCCAAACATGGTGGAGGTAAGGCCGAGATCTTTACCCATCGTCAGTCCGGCAAAGCCGATGTTGATGCGGTCGAGAAACGAGAAAACAAACAGGATAAAGAGAAACACGATTAAACGTCGGAACAGCTTGTTAATGGCGCGTTGTTCAACAGCTTTATTATCATGGGTTTGCAGGGTAGAGGTCGTCATGGTGCGCTCCAGATCTTACGTTTAGTAGACGGATTTATTGTTATTAACTGACGTAACCGGTTGTTCGATAAAGCGTGCAGCCAGCGCTTCCGCACCGCGGGCGAGCAGGGTGGTGTCGACGCCGACGGCGACAAATAGCGCGCCGAGGTCGAGATAGCGTTTTGCCAGCGCCTCGTTTGCCATCAGGATGCCGGGGGCTTTGCCCGCGCTCAGGATCTGCGCGATCGCCTGCTCGATAGCGGCCTGGACCTCCGGGTGCTGCGGATTACCGGCAAAGCCCATGTCGGCGCTGAGATCGGCCGGGCCGATAAACACGCCGTCGACGCCTTCCACGTCGAGGATCTGCGGCAGGTTTTTCAGCGCCTCACGGGTTTCGATTTGCACCAGTACGCACATGGCGTCGTTAGCCTGCTGCAGATAGTCCGGAATGCGGTTCCAGCGCGACGCTCTTGCCAGCGCGCTGCCGACGCCGCGAATGCCCGCCGGTGGGTAGCGGGTGGCACGTACCGCCAGCCGCGCTTCCTCGGCGTTTTGCACCATCGGCACCAGCAGAGTTTGTGCGCCGACGTCCAGCAGCTGTTTGATCTGCACCGGATCGTTCCACGACGGGCGCACCACCGGCTGGCTCGGATAAGGGGCGATGGCCTGCAATTGGGTTAAGACGGTTTGCACGCTGTTCGGGGCGTGCTCGCCGTCGATCAGCAGCCAGTCGAAGCCTGCCCCGGCCAGCAGTTCGGCGCTGTAGCTGCTGGTGAGCCCCAGCCATAAGCCGATTTGTGGACGGCCCGCTTTCAGCGCCGCTTTGAATGCATTCTGCATGATTGTCTCCTTACACAAAGCGGCAGCTGATGGAGCCCATGTTGCCGTAGTCAACGTGGAAAGTGTCGCCTCTGCTGGCGGGCACCGGGCGGGTAAACGAGCCGCCGAGGATGATCTGCCCCGGCTCAAGCTGCACGTCGTACGGCGCCAGCTTGTTCGCCAGCCACGCCACGCCGTTCGCCGGGTGGTTAAGCACGCCAGCGGCCACGCCGGTCTCTTCGATCACGCCGTTGCGGTAGAGCAGGGCGGAGATCCAGCGCAGATCCAGCGCGTCGGGCTTAATCGGGCGACCGCCGAGGATCACCCCTGCGTTGGCAGCGTTATCGGAGATGGTGTCGAACACCTTGCGCGGGCGCTGGGTTTCCGGGTCAACGTTGTGGCAGCGGGCGTCGATCAGCTCCAGCGCGGGAATGACGTAATCCGTGGCGTTGTAGACGTCGAAGATCGTGCAGTTCGGGCCGCGTAGCGGTTTTGCCAGCACGAACGCCAGCTCTACTTCGATGCGCGGGACGATAAAGCGATCGACGGGGATGTCGCTGCCGTCGTGGAAAAACATGTCGTCCAGCAGCGCGCCGTAGTCCGGCTCGCTGATCTGCGAGCTGGCCTGCATCGCTTTGGAGGTGAGGCCGATCTTGTGACCCTTCAGCACGCGGCCTTCGGCGATTTTCAGGCTTACCCATTCGCGCTGAACGGCGTAGGCGTCGTCAATGGTGATCTCCGGGTAGTCCAGCGAGATCGCGCGGATCTGCTCCCGGGTTTGTTCCGCCTGATGCAGGCGGTGGGCGATCAGGGTATGGGTGTGTTTATCGAGCATGGCGATATCCTGTTGTATTGTTTTCTCCCTCTCCCCGTGGGAGAGGGCCGGGGTGAGGGCATCAGGCCGCTGAGATTTCCCTCACCCTAACCCTCTCCCAAAGGGAGAGGGGACAGATCGAGCGGTATTACTTAAACAACGCGTGCACGTTGTTTTGTTTGTAATTGAGCGTCGGGTGCAGTTCGTCCAGCTCGAACGACAGCGCCAGATAGCGGGCAGCCATCAACGCCGCAAAGTGCGCTTTGATAAGCCCAAACAGCATTTCCCCTACGGCTTCCCGACTTTCCAGGCTGCGCCCGGAACCGATCTTCAGCGTCATATGCACAAAGGCGTAATCCTGCTTACCGTCGGCCATCTGCCAGGTATCCAGCCAGTGGGCGCGGCTGCGGATACCGCCGATCGGGAAGATGCCCGTGGCGGCCAGCGCCTCGTTCACTTTGGCGAACAACCCCGGCAGGTCTGCCTGCTCGCGGATGTTGTCGGTACATTCAGCAATAAAGTGCGGCATGGTGGCTCCTCACGCGGGCAGGGGGAAAACGGCGTTAACCTGGCCGGTGCCGGAGCTGGCGAACAACTCGGTGAGAAACTCCACCTTGCCGTCGTATTTGTCCCAGCCGAGCATGCCCAGCAGCATCACCGTGTCATGCATATTGCCTTCGCCGTAGCAGTAGTCGGCGTATTCCGGCAGCATGCTGCAGAATTCTTTGAACTGCCCCTCGCGCCACAGCTTCACCACGCGCTCGTCCATCTGGCGGTCAAACTCGCGGGTATAGCTGTTCATCCCTTCTTCCGCGCGCTGGTCGTCGATAAAGCGGTGCGACAGTGAGCCGCTGGCGAGCACCGCTACGGTGCCGTCGTATTTTTTGATGGCGCTGACGATGGCCTCACCGAGTTTGCGGCTGTCGGCGAAGTCGTGAACGGTGCAGAACGCCGAGATAGAGACCACTTTGAAGTGTTTATCCGGGTTCATGTAACGCATCGGCACCAGCGTGCCGTACTCCAGCTTCAGGCTCGGGATGTTGTGCGCCTTGGCGCGCACGCCGAGCTTCACCGCCTCGTCGGCAATCAGCTGGCCGAGCGCCGGGTTGCCGTCGTAGTCGTAAGTCATGTCGCGGATAAAGTGCGGCAGTTCGTTGCTGGTGTAGACGCCTGAAAAATGGTCCGCACAGTTGATGTGGTATGCGCTGTTCACCAGCCAGTGGGTATCGAAGACGATGATGGTGTCCACGCCCAGCTCGCGGCAGCGCTTGCCGATCTCTTTATGCCCGTCGATGGCGCCCTGACGGCAGCCGTGGTTTTTCCCCGGCAGCTCGGAGAGATACATTGACGGGACGTGGGTGATTTTTGCCGCTAACGCTAATGTACCCATGATCAGATCCCCCATTTTGGAATCGGATGGTCGCCCATGGAGATGCAGACGTTCTTCATCTCCGCAAACACCTCGAAGCTGTACTCGCCGCCTTCGCGCCCGGTGCCGGAGGCCTTCACGCCGCCAAACGGCTGGCGCAGGTCGCGCACGTTCTGGGTATTGACGAACACCATGCCCGCTTCGATATTGCGCGCCAGGCGCAGCACTTTGCTGACGTCCTGGGTCCAGATGTACGACGCCAGACCGTACTCCACGTCGTTCGCCAGGCGCAGACCTTCCGCTTCATCCTTAAACGGCAGCAGGCAGGCCACCGGCCCGAAGATCTCCTCCTGCGCCACGCGCATGCGGTTGTCGACGTCCGCCAGTACGGTCGGGCGCAGGAAGTTGCCGCCTTTCAGATGTGCAGGCAGGTCGGTCGGTTTGTCCGGGCCGCCCGCCAGCAGGGTCGCGCCCTCTTCAATGCCGAGGCGAATATAGCCAGAGACTTTCTCCCAGTGTGACTTACTGATGAGTGCCCCAATCTGGGTGGTCGGATCGGTCGGGTCGCCCACGCGCAGACGGTTGGCACGCTCCGCAAAGCGTTTGACGAACTCCGGGTAGATGCTCTGCTGGATGAAGATGCGCGAGCCCGCGGTGCAGCGCTCGCCGTTGATGGAGAAGATGGTGAACAGGGCGGCATCCAGCGCGCGCTCGATGTCCGCGTCTTCAAAAATCAGCACCGGGGATTTGCCGCCCAGCTCCATGGAATACTTCTTCAGCCCGGCGTTTTTCATAATATTGCGCCCGGTGGCCGTGCCGCCGGTAAAGGAGACGGCTCGCACGTCGTGATGACGCACCAGCGCATCGCCTGCCGTCGCGCCGTAGCCCTGCACCACGTTGAGTACACCCGCCGGAATGCCCGCCTCCAGCGCCAGCTCGCCCAGACGGTCCGCGGTCAGCGGGGAGAGTTCAGACATTTTCAGTACCGCGGTATTACCCAGCGCCAGGCACGGGGCGACCTTCCAGGTGGCGGTCATGAACGGCACGTTCCACGGTGACACCAGCGCGCAGACGCCCACCGGCTGCACCAGGGTGTAGTTGAGCATTTTGTCGTCAACCGGGTAGGTTTTGCCGTTCATCTGCTGGCACACCTCGGCGAAAAACTCGAAGTTGTGCGAGGCGCGCGGGATCAGCACGTTTTTAGTCTGGTGGATCGGCAGGCCGGTGTCGGCGGTCTCCATAGCGGCGATCTCGGGCACGTTCTGGTCGATCAGATCGCCCAGACGACGCATCAGCCGCGCGCGTTCCTTCATCGGCAGGTTGGCCCATTTTGGAAACGCCTCTTTCGCGGCGGCTACGGCCTGATGGATTTCGGCTTCACCGCCGGAAGCCACTTCGGCCAGCACCTCGCCGGAGGCCGGATTGGTGGTGTGGAAATAGTCGCTTCCCGCCACGTTTTTGCCGTTGATCCAATGGTTAATTTTTTTCATTTTGCCGTCTCCTCACTCACAATTCGGTTTACCAGGCGTCCCACGCCTTCCACTTCCACCACCACTTCATCCCCCGGCACCACGTCGGACAGCCCCTTCGGCGTGCCGGTGGCAATCATGTCGCCCGGTTGCAGGGTCATAAAATCGCTCAGGTAGGCAATCAGGAACGGGATGCTGAAAATCAGATCCGCCGTCGTGCCAAGCTGTCGCAGTTCGCCGTTAACGAAGGTGCGCAGGGCGAGGTTGTGCGGGTCGGGAATGGCTTCTTTTGGCACGATGTTTGGGGAAATGGGGGTCAGCCCGTCGCGGCTTTTCACCCGCAGGTTTGGGCGGTAGTAGTTCTCGAGATAGTCGCGGATGGCGTAGTCGTTGCAGACCGTATAGCCCGCAACAACGTCCATCGCCTCGGCTTCACTCACCTTGCGGGCGGTTTTGCCGATGACCACCACCAGCTCCGCTTCGTAGTGCATGTAGTCGATGTTGTTCGGGCGCACCGAGGTCTGGTCGTCACCGTTGAAAGTGTTCGGCGCTTTGATAAACACCAGCGGCTCGGTGGGGGGCTTGAAGTCCAGCTCGCTGGCGTGGTCGGCGTAGTTTAGGCCAAGGGCGAACAGCGTGGCGTGCGGGGGCGTGCGGTGAGCGATAGCGACGTCGCGTTCGTCCACCACCGGGTTTTCCAGCGGCGGAAAACCTTTTGCCAGAATGCGTACCCGGTCTCCAGGGCGGATCTCGACGCGGCTGTGCGGGGTGCCGAGCAATATCGCATCGCCGGGATTAAGGGTCGCGAACTCACTCAGGGCGCTCAGCAGCTGCGCGGCGTTGCGATGCAAATCGGCCGTATTCCAGTGGTCCGCCTCGCGGCCGTTAATCTCGGTGATGAGGGTCAGGTTATCCACGTTATCAACGTTGACCAGCTCGCCCAGCGGGCAGAATCCGTCCCGGCATTTCGCCTTGATCGCCGGGCGGTAGAAGCTCTCTTCCGGCAGACTCACCTCGTTGGCCAGCGCATATCCGGCAATGTACGCCGCCGCGTCTTCCTCGCGCACCTTGCTGGCCGTTTTGCCCACCACCAGCGCGACAGTCGCGCCGCTTAGCACCGTTTCACCCTGCGGGAAGGGAATGGGATCGCCTGCGCGGATCACGGTGTTATGCGGTTTGATAAACCACACTGCCGTTTTCGGCGGCGTGTTGTAGGGGGCTTTTTCAAACGCCTCAGCCCAGGCATCGCGCTGGCTTTGATGATTCAACGCGACGGCAAAAACGGTACCTTTCATTCACCTGCTCCTCACCCCGGCAGTCCGGGTTATGATTTCATTAATATGTTAATGATCTGGTTTTATGCTTTTGCTGTTTATTTCGCAATCAGAAGTGAAAAATTTGTGATATGAATAACAATAAATTTACATATTGATTTTTATTTTGATTAAAATCAGTCTGTTAACAAAATTGGCGGGTTTCTGTTAGACTTTTTGGCAGAAAACGTATTGTTTATAAAAACATCTTTTATAAATTGTTTACTTGTTAATGAAGGGCGGGGAGAGGCTATGCATGATTCATTAACCATCGCGCTGCTGCAGGCGCGGGAAGCGGCGATGTCGTACTTCCGACCCATTGTGAAGCGACATAACCTGACCGAGCAGCAGTGGCGGATTGTGCGCGTGCTGGCGGAACATCCGTCGATGGATTTTCACGATCTGGCGTTTCGCACCTGCATTTTGCGTCCCAGCCTGACCGGCATTCTGACGCGCATGGAGCGCGACGGCCTGGTGCTGCGCTTAAAGCCAGTGAACGACCAGCGCAAGCTGTACGTGTCGCTGACCAATGCTGGCAATGCGCTGTATGAGCACGCCCAGGCGCAGGTGGAAGAGGCGTACCAGCAGATTGAGGCGGAATACACGCCGGAGAAGATGAAACAGCTGACGACGCTGCTGGAAGAGTTTATTGAACTCGGAAACCGGCATAACGCAGCGCGGGAAGAAGAGTAAAAACCACAAATTCCAGGATGATTTTCGTAAAGTTTTCCCTTTCCAGGCCGAAAATTCTGTATCTGTCTGAGGAAAGAGAAAACATGTTAAACCGTATCAAGATTGTCACCAGTTTAATGCTGGTTTTAGCTATATTTGGCCTGTTACAACTCACATCCGGTGGTCTTTTCTTCAATGCCCTTAAGCATGACAAAGAGAATTTCACCGTCCTGCAAACCATTCGCCAGCAACAATCCACGCTGAATGCCAGCTGGGTGGCGTTGCTGCAAACCCGTAATACCCTGAACCGCGCGGGTATTCGCTACATGATGGATCAGAGCAATATCGGCAGCGGCGCGACCGTTAACGATCTGATGCAAATCGCGTCCACGTCGCTGAAGCAGGCGGAAAAAAACTGGGCCGCCTACGAGGCCCTGCCGCGCGATCCGCGTCAAAGCGATGCGGATGCCATGGAGATCAAGCGTAACTACGATATCTACCACGGTGCGCTGGCGGAGCTGATTCAGCTGCTGGGTGCGGGCAAAATCAACGCCTTCTTCGATCAGCCGACCCAGAGCTACCAGGATGGTTTTGAGAAGCAGTATGTCAGCTACCTGCAGCAGAACGACAAGCTGTATCAAATGGCGGTTGAAGACAGCAAGAGCTCCTTCAGCCAGGCCATCTGGGTGCTGATTAGCGTGCTGCTTGCCGTGCTGGTGGTGATCGTGGCCGTCTGGTTGGGTATCAAGCAGGCGCTGATTTCGCCGCTGACGCGCCTCATCGACAACATTCGCCATATCGCCAGCGGCGATCTGGTGAAGCGCATTGAAGTGGAGGGCTCCAACGAGATGGGCGAACTGGCCGATTCTCTGCGTCATATGCAGAGTGAGCTGGTACGGACCGTTGGCGACGTGCGTAATGGCGCGAATGCTATCTACAGCGGCGCGAGCGAAATCGCGATGGGCAATAACGACCTCTCTTCCCGTACAGAACAGCAGGCTGCGTCCCTGGAAGAGACTGCTGCCAGCATGGAGCAGCTGACGGCGACCGTGAAGCAGAACGCCGAAAACGCCCGTCAGGCGAGCCATCTGGCGCTGAGCGCGTCCGAGACCGCGCAGAAAGGCGGTAAAGTGGTGGACAACGTGGTGCAGACCATGCGCGATATCGCCGGTAGTTCGCAGAAGATCGCCGACATTATTAGCGTGATCGACGGGATTGCTTTCCAGACCAACATCCTGGCACTGAACGCGGCGGTAGAAGCGGCGCGCGCAGGCGAGCAGGGCCGTGGTTTTGCGGTGGTGGCAGGTGAAGTGCGTAACCTGGCCCAGCGCAGCGCCCAGGCAGCACGTGAAATCAAGAGCCTGATTGAAGACTCTGTGGGTCGCGTGGAAGTCGGTTCAACGCTGGTAGAAAGCGCCGGTGAAACCATGGGCGAGATCGTGAATGCGGTAACCCGCGTTACGGATATCATGGGCGAAATCGCCTCGGCTTCTGACGAGCAGAGCCGCGGTATCGACCAGGTAGGTCTGGCGGTCGCCGAGATGGATCGCGTGACCCAGCAGAACGCCTCGCTGGTGGAAGAGTCTGCCGCAGCGGCGGCGGCGCTGGAAGAGCAGGCGAGCCGCCTGACCCAGGCTGTCGCGGTGTTCCGCATTCAGCAGGAGCAGATGAAAGCGCGCGAGTTCGCTTCGGCGAAAAGCGTTGCTACCCCGGTGATGTCGCGTAAAGCGGCAACCGCTGATGCGGGGGATAACTGGGAAACGTTCTGATCGTGCATGTTGTGCCGGGTGGCGGCTTCGCCTTACCCGGCCTACGGTTCAGGGTTTTGTAGGCCCGGTCAGCGCAGCGCCACCGGGCGATATCAAAGCGGCAGACGCATAGCGCAGCGGGAGTCAAACGCTAAGCCGTGCGCTGTCTCATCTTCCCTTTTCTGACGCAGTTCAGGCGTGAGTTCAGTGACGTAGTCAAACCCCAGCCGCGCATAGAACGGCGCATTCCACGGTACGTCGCGGAATGTCGTCAACGTCAGCGACGACAGCCCCCCTTCACGGGCATGGTCAGCCACAGCGTTAATGAGCTGCCGACCAATCCCCTTTCCCTGCCAGTCCAGATGCACTGAAAGTTCGACAATAAACAGCGATGTCACGTGCGCCTCTGCGAGGATAAACCCAACGGGATGGTCGTTCGCCAGCGCCAGCCAGCTTAGCCCCCGTTCGGCATAGTTGAGATGCTCTTCAGTTGAAATCACCTCACCCCCGGCAAGCCAGGCGAGAGGGGGGATTTCACGAAAACGCTCGCCCGCCGCGCGTTCAATGGCGGGCAGGGTGGCAGCATCGCTGAAGGTGGTAGGGCGAATGCGAATGTTCATGGCGGGAAGTATAGCCTGACCCGCCGGTATTATTCTGTGCAGACCAGCACCGGCGAGTAAAAATTGCTGATAACCAGTGCATCATGCGGCGTGCGCTCTATCGCCAGGAGCCTTTTTTTCCCCTGGGTCAGGCCCGCGACGTATTTCTCAAATACGCCCGGCGGCATGGCGTCATGGCCAAAATGCTCCACTTTTTGAATAACGATCTCATACAGTTCCCCTTCCACGTGGCGCCATTTAAACATCTCCTGACGGGACACTTCCCAGTGGTTTGGGGCATTCTCCACGTTACCGTTTAGCGTGATGTACCCGGTTTTGTTGGGGTGAAACTGCATGATGACCTCCCCGTCAAACGTGAAATCGTGGCTGTCACGTTTGTCGGAGAAGGTCAGGTATCCATTGCAGGCCACCGACAGCGGTGGCGTGTAGAAATACCACGCCAGTGCAGCGCCGGTAATCATCAGATTAAGGGCCAGAATGAGCCAGATTTTTGTGTGTTTCATATCACCACTCGTAATAGTAAAGCGTACGACAGGCGCTCGCTTGCCCCTGCGTGAGCGAGCATTGGGAGAGCACCAGTCGTCCCTCGTGGCCGTAGAAAAGCGTTCGCTGAATGTGCATGTAGAAAATTGAATTTTCCAGGCACGGAAGGTGACCGTCCTGCTGAAGGCTTTGCGCCAGCGCAGCCGCCCGCTCGTGAAACACATCCGCCAGCGGCGTAAAGGTATAGACCGGACAGTTCCCGATATGGGTCAGCAGATGAATGTCCTTCTGCCGGGTTTCGGGTTTGATAGCCGTTATCCAAAGGCACAGCGCAACGACCGCCAGCGTAAGCGCCCCCCAGAGCAGCCGCTCCGGTCGGGCGGGTACTGCAGTTTTCGCCGTTTCGGCGGCCGGTGTTTCTTCCTCCAGGGCTGTTACCGTGACGTCTGCGCTGAGCATAAAGCCCGTCCTGGGGACGGTGACGATAAACAGCACGTCGGGAAGCAGGCTGGTCAGCATTTTGCGCAAGATGCTGATGTACTGGTTTAACGAATTGTTAGACCCCTGGAGCCCACGCCGATCCCAGACGTCATGCAGGAAGGTCTCCCGCTCGACCACGTTCCCATGATGCTGCACCAGCAGCTTCATAATGCTATTGGCTGTGCAGGTGAGGATCTGCGCATCCTCAGGCGGCACATTGATAAGAGAAACAGAACCGTCCTCGTCGTTGTAGACGATGGCGTCAGCAAGCAGGTATTTCATAAGTTGTTGTAAAACAGACAGAGATAACGAATAAAAAAGAAAAGGTTTACGCCTTGTATGCAGAGCTGGTGGCTATTTTAACGCCATTGTTACCGATAACATTGATCCAGACAGGATTTTGGTCTGTTTAATAAGTCAGCGTGATTATCACGTCATCAATAAATTCCCCTGTACCGCTCAGGGGCTGAGCGGGGACTTCCCCGTAAACGGTGAAGTTCTGGGTGCCGCCAGCGGGATGGGTGACATGCAGCGCATCGCCGCTGTGCAGATCGCCCCAGCTTTGCGTGGCACCCGCATCCTGCCAGAGCCTGTAGCGCAGGCACTGACCCTCATCGTTACACAGCTGCCGCTGATTCCCGATGGCATGGTTGCCGTTGCCCATGCCAAGCGTGAACGCTGTACCGGCCGGACAGCGCGTGGTAAGGGTTGCGGTGGAACGCGTCGGGCGCAGCGTGGCGGTACTGTTCAGGGTGCCGAAGTTAAGCGGGGTGACGCGTTCTATGTAGCAGCCCTGGCTGATTTCGGCCTGCGCATTGGTACCGCCCTGCACCTGCTCCCCCTCCGCAGAGCCATCCGAGCAGTTTTGCAGTGCATCCTGACGGCTAGCGCTGTGCCAGGCGATGCGCAGATTCATGTTGTAGTTGTAATAGTGGTACGCCGGAAGTTGGTTTTGCCCTGCCGGGACGGTGGCGATAAGCGGAAAGCTCCCGCTGATGTTGGCATTGCTGTCGGCGGTCAGAGTCTGCTGAATGAGTTCCCCGCTGCTGGCGGGACCGAGTTCCTGAGCGCGCGCGTCGCCGTTAAGCAGGCGGAAAAGCAGGGTGTACTGTTTACCCTCCGAATCTCCCGGTGAGACCATCTGAAAGGGCGGTGCGTCGATACTGCTCAGACAGACGTTGATATATTCCGTCGTGCCGTTGTTGTCAGCCTGACAGCTAAATTTAACTTCGGTGTTGGTCGACGCGGCATTGCCCGCCACGACATTGCCAAAGTTGATGACGGCAGGTGATGTTATCCAGCATGCGGCGGCCATCGCCTTCAAGGACACCGCAAGCAGCAGCAAGAACGGTGCTTTTAATGACACTGTTGTTCTCCAATATTCTGTATGGGTGACGCAGTACGGGGGGCCGGAAGCCTGACCCGGCACTCACCCTCACCGGTTTTTACCACCAGCTCACCTGGCAGAGGCGGGTCTTCAAGCCAGATAAAACCGTCACGCCCCACAATGGTGGCACCGCGTGGCGTTGAGACAATGCTGCCGAGCGGGAGCGGATTATGGTGGAGGTCCACCAGTCGGGCCTGAACTGTGACGGCGTGATGGACGTTAAAATCGACTTTTACCGCGCCGCCGTTGCCCGGTCTGGCCTGCATGTCGGTGACGGGGGCAATCACGTCGGCAGGCAGATCCAGCGGATTGATGCTGACTTTGCTGGCGTGGTAACGCGGCAGGTCGGTCAGCAGCAGATACCCTTTCTCGTCGGTTTCGCCTGCCGGGCGGTTTTCCAGCATCACCGGCACATGTCCGACACCGTGCGTGGAGACCAGCGCCAGGCTTTGTTGGCTGTAGCGCAGCGTGTGCAGGCTGCCATCCAGCAGCGTCAGGCTACCCTCGGCTGAGGCATAGTTAGCGCCCTGCGCCATCCCAACGTGCCACTCACCTGCGTGGCCCAGATAGCCCACGTCCGCATAGGTTTCCCGGTGCTCGCCAAAGCCTCGCCCCAGCTGCCATGACCAGCCGCCGACCTGATCGTCCGGCTGATGGCGATAATCCATGCGCGGCATATCGCGGCTGGCCTGAACGGAGAGGGTATCCTCACGCCCTAACGGGATCGAAAGCATCAGCTGAACGTGGCTCGACGCATCCGTAAACGAGCGGGTGTAGCTCAGCGTGGTGGAAATATGCGCCGGCAGCGAGGCGGACCAGGAGGCGTTGAGATAGCGTTGTTTGGTGCCCTGAATGTTTTGCTGTACCCAGCCCGCACCGAAGGTACCTGAATGGGGTATCGACTGGCTGACCCAAACGCTATCGCTGCGTCTGACGGGGAGGGTACCGCTCATGCGGGCGTTATCGGCAAATGTGGCATCGGTACGAACGGTACTGGCAGAGATCCCCGTCCCGCGACCGTTCCATTGCCAGCCAAGGCCCCACTGTTTTCCCTGACCGTAGGGGCTGTCGCTGATGGCGACATGCTGGCTGATAATCCCTGTCCCGGGCGAGATCAGCCAGTCGACCCCTGTCCCGACATTGCGCAGTTTACTCTGCTGCTCCGTGTGCAGCGCCAGCGTCAGCTGGTTATTCACCCCGTAGCGCCACCCTGCGTCGAGCATGGGCGAGGCGGCATAGTCATTGGATCGCAGGGCGTAGTTTTGTCGCATCCAGCCGATATCCAGCGAGCCGCTGCTGAGTCCTTCCGCCAGCATCCCCGGCGCACCGTAGAGATCGAGCTGTACGGTACGACGCTGACCGTTGATGTCGGTAATGACCACCTGGGCCTGCCCGCTTCCGGTAAATGAGGGCAGGGTATCCAGCAGAAAATCGCCCGGCGTGACGCGCTGGCTGCTCTGCTTAAGCCCGTCGATGTACAGATCGACCGTAGAAGGCAGAACCGCCGTGTCGCTGTAACGGCTACGCGGTTCGGTGTTGAGCTGCGGATTGAGCTCAAAATTACGCGCCCAGTGCAGCCCGCCAAAGCGTACCTGTCGGCTCCAGCGGGCGCCCGTGGTGATGTTGTCGCCCAGCGCCAGGCTCGTGAGCGAGTCCGTGTTGTCCCACTGCCAGCGGGTTTCAAGGCGTGTGTGGCGGGGCCGACCTGCGCTGTTTTCCTCACCGGCATGGCTCGAAAAGCTGCTGCTGAACGTCCCGGGAAGCGCCCCGGATGCGGTGAGCGACGTTTGCGCGTTAAGCTGGCGTTTCCCCTCTGCGCCGCTGCCATAAAGCGCATACCCCAGCGTCAACACGCTGATGGGCTGCGCCTCAGGATAGCGATACTGCGGCGTCGGCCTCCCGACAGACAGATGCTGTTGGCCCTCAAGCGCCTTTGCGTCGGCGGTAATGGAGACCTGCTGAGCATGCAAATCGAGACTGACTTTCAGACCCGGCAGGGACGTCAGCGCGACCCACTCGTTGGCGTTATCCGGGGCGCGAAGCCCCAGTTTTTTGAGGTCGCGGTGGTCCATCCACAGCGCATCTCCCACTACCCGGCAGGCCCACAGATCCCCGCGCGGGTCGTGGTTCACGGTGATTGCCAGCCATTGCAGGGTATCGGCGGCGGGTTCAGTCCGGGCTGACAGCATCAGCGGTAGCCAAAACAGGAGCGCGAGAAGCAAGCGGGCGCAGGGGTATCTGGCTGGCATGGTGGTCGTCATTGAGATAGGCGCGCAACGCGCTGAACGTGTGGCGCGAAGTGTGCTTTAGCGTTATAAGCGCGGTCTGTCCCGGCAGAACATAGCCCGCCAGCCCTTTCAACGACCCGACGACCTGACCGGTGGCCGTCAGAACCTGCAGGTGGCTCAGGCGGATATGGCTGTTTCCGGCGTTATAGCAGCGGATCGTTCCCGGGGTGTCCGCCTGTTCGCAGCTCAGGGCATCGCGGCTGACGGGCATATTCTGGTTTCCGGCAATGAAGACAGGAATAGAGTAGCGAAGCAGAAAGTGTATCGCGTTGGGATTGGCCGCACGGGACGTTGCATCCGGTAGCTCATCAATGACCAGCCGGTAACTTTGCTCCTGTTCACGGATCCCTGGCTGCATCACGATTATGCGCACCAGCTGCTGCTGGCCCGGCGCCAGTGAGGTCATCGCCGGGCTGCTGACCACCTCGTCGGTGGCCGTTAATACATCTTTACCGTTTTGCTGGGTCCATTCGTAAACCCGTATCTGCGCATGGATGGCCGCTTTACCGCTGTTAGTGAGGTAGACCGCCGAGGCGCTTTGCCCGCTCTGGAGGTCGAGCGTCACTGGGGCCACCTGAAGCGTGGCGGCCATCGCGTAGCGAGACAGCAGCGCCAGCATCATGAACCACAGAATGAAGCAGGGGAGAAAACGACGCATGATCAATACACCAGATTCAACGTGACATCATCGCTATAGGCGCCAGCCTGCGCGGTCATCAGGGCACCTGCGTCAATCACGCCATACAGCGTCTCTTGCTGTTCCATGCCGTTGCCGGTGTCGGTGAGTCCATCGGTGCTGGTAATTTGCGTCTGTTTGCCCTCATCGGCAAAAAGTTTCCAGGCAATCTTCTGTGCGCCCGTTTCACCGTTTTCTGGCTTCAGCCAGAAGGTGCCGTTGTCACTGCTATCGTTGCTGGTAGCAGAGAGCGTGAACGGCGTCCCGTTGGTACAGACGATATCGACCTGCGTTTTGGCTTGAATTTCGCTTGATTCGTCCGAGCCGTGGCGCGAGAAATTGAGGTCGTTGGCTTTGAGCGTGCAGGACTTCACCACCTCAAGTGAAACGTGCATCGTCGCGCTTGTGGTGCTGTCTGCGGCGATTGCAGCAGCAGGAAGCAGGAGAACGGAACAACATACAACAACAGGGATAATTCTCATGATCGTATTTCCTGACGTGAATAACAGTGCAATTACAAAGAAGAGGGGAGCGCGTCCAGCAGGCAGAGTTTTTGATGGAATTCCGCCAGGTTCTGGCAGCAAAATTTGTTCATCGCGTTACGTTTGTGGGTGTAGATCGTTTTAGGTGACTTATTAAGGATTTGCGCAATACGTATCGGGCTGAATCCTTTATGGAACAGCATGCAAACCCGCATCTCCTGACAGGTGAGCGTGGCGGTATTCTCGAAAGAGAAGCTTGTGTCGCTAAAACAGAGGCTTAGCTGCGCGAGAGACACATTGTCCGCAACCACTCTGACCCGCGCGTTGTGTAGCCAGGCGTTAATGTCGTTGACCCGGGCCGCGTCCGTCAATAACAGCCAGTTTCCCCCGACGTGCGTATTGAGCAGCAGTGTCTGCAGACGCATAAGCCCTTGTGGATTAACGTTGTTAATCCAGTAAACCTCAGGACGGGGTGATACGGCTGTCGACAGGATCGAATTCAGGCCAAGCCATAAAAAAGCGTTGCTGCTCAGAACGATAACCTGATAGCCGGCATTTGCGATGAAAGGCGTCATTTTAGACCCCACAGATAACCCTGGCCGTAATCGGCCGCGCTCGCCCGGGCCAGTGCGAAATCGCCCGCCGTTTCGATGCCTTCAATAAGGACTTTACTGGCGACACGCTTGCATTGACGGGTGAGATGCAGAAACTTCGCCTGCTCTGTGCGCCCGCTCCAGAAAGTATGTTTGTCAATTTTGACGCCACAGAAGCGGATCTGGCTGGCAAGCAGTTCGGGAAGAATGGCTTCACAGACATCATCAGCCCACACTTCAATTCCCCAAAGATGAAGTGTCGCAATGCAGTTTCGCAGGACCCGGCTTTGCGTATCATCGAGTTGTACCATCGTATGGAGATCGGTCACTTCGATAGCAAGCCTCTCCGGACAGGGTGTTGCTTCTTTTAGCCTGTCGAGGAAGTCCGTTTCCAGCAGCAAATCTGATGTCGCGTTGAGATAATATTTGTCGCCCTCTTCGCAAAACATGGCATGGCGAAGCTGCGCAAAGAAAAGTTGTTTACGCTGCGTCGAAGGCATGGCGTCAAAATAGTCTTCGAGATTGACGTGGGGCTTTGCCGTGGACAATACCTCCCAGGCAATCACATGTTCACTGCGCAGTGCCCGGATGGATTCGAACTTATAGCCGGTTAGCATGATAAAAGTGTGTCACTCTCCGTCGTTACTTTAGGAGTTACACATTTTATAGAATGGTGTTTTTGCGGGATATTTATAAATAAAAATGACTTATATATGGTGTTTTTATCTTATTTATAATCAATTTATAGATTTATTTATTTTTATAAGCACCCGGCAGGGACGCCGGGTGCTCAGGCATTAACCTTGTCTGCTGACAATTTTGATTTCGACCATGCCAATCCCGAGCTCGCGCGGTGAGTGGCCAAGAATATTTCCTTCATTGGTGGACTGCGGGTCTGGCGGCACAATCACCAGGGTATTGCTGCGCGATGGGTTGGCAAAATGCAGAGTGTGCGTGCTGACATCATTCCCAAGCGTCAGCGTCTGCTCCTCATCGCCCACGCGCACCGGCACTGGCTTATTCGCGTTAGGTCCATACGCTCTGGCTGTGATCACCAGGTCAAATTGCTCCGGCAGGGGATGGGTGTACTCAATTTTCACTTCGTTACCCAACTGCGCGTTTGACCAGCGTCCCCACGACTCCGGACGAGAGATGCCGCTAAACTGCTTCACTTCTTCAGGCGCGCCGGCCACGTTGAAGATGAAGCTGTCTGCTTTATAGCGAATGTCGTTGTCGACGATTTTCAGCATGTCGATGTTGTGCTGATAGCGTGTGGTATCAATCACCGTATCTTTAAAGGCGGTTTTGCCTTTCCACTGGGCTTTGTCCACATGCTGCACGGTTTGCTCCCCGCCAAGCTGCCCCTGAGAGACGCACCAGTCGGTCGACAGCGCCAGCGGCTGTGACCAGAGCTGACCCATTTTGTAACACCTGTCGATCCAGACAAAGTTATCGCGTGGGGCGAAATCGGCCAGCTGGAAACGCAGCGGTGCGGAATATTCACTTTCCGGTAGCGGTTCAACGCGACTGTCCGACACCCGTACCAGCAGCGGCAGACGGAAGTTACTGCCAGAGAAGGCAATCGTGTTTTTCTCCCGATCGATGGTGAAGTCTTTCATCTCTTTCGGGAAGTTCCACAGCCGGATGATGTCGGGCTTCCAGGCGAGGATTTTCTCCTTCATGTTGAGGAACACTTCCGACAGGGATTGCCCGGACAGCGTGCTGCGACCCAGGCCAATAAAGTTGTCGCCACCCAGAATGTCCAGCACGGTTGCGCCGTTATCCATGGAGTTGCGTTTGGTGGCGATCACCTCTTGTTGCGGCTGGTCGCCGCGCAGAACGAAGAACAGGTTGCTGCGATCCTGCTTGTTGAGCTGATCCCAGGCGCTGTTTTTCATCGCCAGATGGTCAGACGAGACGACGATGACGGTGTTTTTAAAATACGGCGAGGCTTTGATTTTCTCGACCAGCGCGGCGATATGCTCCTGGCTACAGGTCACGGCGCTGAAGGAGGCGTTGCTTTTGCCGTCCACGTCATAGCGTTTGCGTTTACAGGTGCGCGAGACGAAACCATCCGGATGGTGCGTATCTACCGTCAGCGCGAAGAGGGAAAAACGCTTCCCGGCGCGGGAAAGCGCCTCGAATTTCTTCCAGGTTTCGTCCAGTACGGTATCGTCATAGAAACCCCAGTCGTTGCGGTAGGTCGGGTCGGCAACCGTCGTCTTTAACTCTTCTGAGCCGTACAGGTGATCAAAACCGTGGGATTTCAGGAACACATCTTTTCCGGCAAAGCGCAGGTTTGCACCCTGCACGAAGTAGTTTTCGTAACCGGAGTTTTTCAGTATATCGCCCAGGCAAATATTCTGCGGGAAGAACGTCGACATCGAGGCTGAAGCGTTACCTTCAAAAGGTGCGAACAGCGGGATACCGCACTGGGAAGCCACCATCCCGGCGATAGTGTAATCCGTGCCGGGCAACTGCATGGTGTGGCTGAAATCGAGACCTTCATCTTTCAGCGCCCCCAGATCCGGGGTCAGGTTCGGGAACGCAGTGTTGTCGAAGTAGGTGCGCTCAAGGCTTTCACCGTAGATATAGACCAGGTTGAGTTTCGGGTTGGCGATCGTTTTCGATGGCTCTTTGTAGTACGCCACAAAGTCTGGATCGCCGTCACGCGACTGAGATTTCACCAGTTCGGTGATCTGATGAAACGCCGGGCTGGCGTCGACGGAGGCTAACGCCAGGAAAAGCGCCAGCAGGCTGTAACCATGATGGTGAGGAAGATGACGACGGCGACGCAGCACCCAGGCGAGTGCGCCAAAAATGGTTACCAGCGCCACAACCAGGCCCAGCCCCGGAAGAATGTACTTGCCCACTCCCGCGCCCGTCAGGCTGTTCGTCAGGGTATAAAGTACCGCATCGTTGATCCCGTCACCGGTGAAGTAATCGCTGGCGTATAAGGTAATGTTTAAAATAATAAAAAAGCCGAGTACGACCAGTGTGGCGATAAACCACCAGGTGTTACGGCCGGCTTTCCAGGCATAAACGCCCACAGAAGCCAGAAAAAGGACAAGAGACATGAATTCTGACAACAGCATATCCTCATGACGCCAGGTGCTTCGCTGGCTAACTGTTTATTTTTTGGGTTATACAATGTAATGGCGATGTCGTTTAGCTGCAATTTTAGTGTCACGAAAGTGTGCTGTTGTTAGGATTTGGTTTAGAAAATCGTTTTTATGAAGAAGGTCGCATCCTGACAAACGGACGCTGAGACGGTGGCAGGTTGGAAAAACGCTCGTTTCACGCCGCGATGCAAGACTATCGCATTAAACGCGGCGTGTTGTGGCAGAAAATGGGGGAAATCAGGAGATGAAATTAACGCCTTGTTTCAACACCAGATCGCAGGCTTTGGTTTTCACCTGTTTCGCCAGAGAAGAGTTGCCGAGGGTGCTCAGGTTAAGTTGCTGACCGTTTTGTGCGTTAAGCAGACCCTGAATGCCATCCATATAGCTGGTATCCGCTTTTTGCTCCTGAGTATCGAGACCCAGTTTACCCAGCACCTGGTTTTTCACGTTTTGCGCGTCGGTCACCGAGGCCAGTTTTTGCTTCGCGCAATATTCCAGAATCCCCGCCGCGTTGTTCATCGTGCCCGCGCTCAGGCTTTGGGAGCTGTTGCTTAGCAGGCTGGTGAGGGAAGAGGCGGAGAGCCCACCCTGAGTGCTGCTGCTCTCTTTGGTCAGCTCGTTTGCTGCGCTTGAGAGGGACTCCTGCCAGGACGCCGCTTGCGCTGCGCCGGTAACCAGCAGCGCGCCTAAAAAGGTGCTGATAAGGATCTGTTTTTTCATAATGGCTTTCTCAAAAAGGTCCGTTTTGGGCCGGAAGGGGTTCCAGTATATACCTGTGTCCCGCTGGCGATTCCTGGAACTGTCTTAATACTCTTTGCCGGTAACGCGGCTGCGGTAACTGTCCCAGTCGAAGATGACATACAGACTGTTACCCAGCTTCATACGGTCCATGACGCGTTCGCCCAGTAAGCGGGTCATCTCGTCGATGTTGTGGTTTGTGAGCATGCCGGTGGGGCGTTTGGAGGAAGAACGACGATCGACAATCTGATTGATGATGACCTTTTCATAACGGGATTCCGTCTGAACGCCAATCTCGTCGATGACCAGTAAATCGACATTACTCAGATCGTTAAGCAGCTGTTCTTCGCTGGTTTCGCGGTTGCTAAAGGTGTCTTTCATGGCGGACATGATATCGGCCACGGTGATAATGAGCACCGATTTACCGCGCAGAAGCAGTTCGTTACAGATGGCCGCGGCAAGATGGTTCTTCCCGGTGCCCGGTTTACCGCTAAAAATGAAGCTGGCGATATTACCGTCAAATTCATCCACGTACTGACGTGCGGCGGCGAGCGCGTTCATCTGCCCGCTGGTTTCAACTTTATAGTTATCAAACGAGCAGTTCTGATGCAGAGGGCGAATACCTGAGCGGTTAAACGTGCGCTGCATTTTCATCGCCCGGTTTTCGCGGGCGAGCGCGGCGGCACGGATTTTTCCTTGCTCTTTTTGCCACGCCAGCAGTTCTTCCCCCGTCGTGAAAGCGGGCTTCACGTTGGCTGGCATCATTTTTTGCAGACGTTTCATCAGGTCACCGACGTTCTTCATTTCGCACCTCTGAATCCACTGGGGATCTGTTTATCCGGTTCTGAAAACGCGTTGATATCGCGTTTTGGCTGGCCGTTATTGCTGGCGCGGGTAATCTGCAGATGACGCGCGAGCTTTTGCTGCCACTGAATATGGGTGAAAACTTTACCCTCTGCCTGCCACCAGGCCGTAAAGGCGGCGAGCTCTTCCGCGGTGGCCGGTTGGGTTAACGCAATGCCCCACAGCGCGGCCTGCCGTTGAAAATCGGCGTCGGGCTGCCAGCCCGCATAAAGGGCAAATTTGCCCATCGGAACGGTCACCAGGGCGTTAACCGGTTCATCAAACAACTGGTTATCCAGCGTGACATCGCTCGCCGGGCGGGATAATTGCGCTTCAGTCTCCAGAAGCTGTGCCAGACGTTCCGGCGTGATTGCGTAAAACGCCGGCGCGTTATCGGCAAAAACCGCAACCGTGCCGCCTTCGGCGTGAGTCAACACACCGCGTGGGTCGCGCATAAAGGCATCAATGCCAGCAATGCTGGTGGTCAGAATTCTGGAGGACATAACGCTTACTCTACTGATAACGACGGGCGTGATAAGGGCTTATGGTAGCACAGAGAGGGGGAAGGGAAGGAGGGGATTTCCCCGGTGGCGCTGCGCGTACCGGGGCTACAGTCATAGACCTGATAAGCACAGCGCCATCAGGCATTTATCACGCGATGATATTCAGAGTCACATCGATGTTGCCGCGGGTCGCGTTAGAGTAAGGGCAAACAATGTGCGCCGCATCGACCAGTTTTTTGGCTTCCGCCTGATCCATCCCTTCAACGTGGATGTTCAGTTTTGCTTCGATACCAAAACCGGTTGGCAACGGACCAATACCCACTTCACCTTCAATAAAGGCTTCTTTAGGCAGGGCAAATTTGTCGCGAGCCGCGACAAACTTCATTGCGCCCAGGAAGCAGGCGGAGTAGCCAGCAGCAAACAGCTGCTCAGGGTTAGTCACTTCACCCCCCATGCCGCCCATCTCTTTTGGCACGCCCAGTTTGACATCCAGAACGCCATCGGAAGAGGTCGCGCGGCCGTCACGGCCCCCGGTGGCTTTTGCTTTGGCGGTATAAACAACTTTTTCTAAAGACATGGCAGGTTCCTCATCTTACTTTTATGTGTGCTATTAAATAGCGTGCGATATACATGGGTAAATAAATACGCGTAAAGTATAGCGTCACGCGCGTTGAATCTGTTGTCGCAAAACTTCCAGCTGCTGCTTGAGTGACAGCATGGTCTCGGTATCACACTGTGCCGCGCATCCCACCGCATGAGGGATCCCTGCGGCCTGCTGCTGTAGGTGACGTCCTGCATCAGTCAGGGTGACAGCGACCTGACGTTCGTCTTTACGCGAGCGGTGACGGTTGATGAGACCGGCGCTTTCCAGACGCTTCAGCAGCGGCGTCAGCGTTGCGGAATCAAGGAACAGCCGTTCACCGATGTCTGATACCGTCACGTCATCCTGCTCCCACAGCACCAGCATCACCAGATATTGCGGGTAAGTCAGGTTTAGCGGTGCCAGCAACTGCCGGTACAGCTTGTTAAGCGCCAGATTTGCCGAATAGAGGGCAAAGCAGAGCTGGTTATCCAGCAGGAGCGCAGAGGTTGTGTCGTTCGTTTTCGCGTTCATGAGATGAATATAGATAGTGTGCGATTTAATTGCAAGCAATTTTATGGGCAGGTATACCGCAGCGCCACCTGAACGGCCATTTTACGGTAGTGCTGGCGCTGAGCCCGCTCGTCGGCACCCTCTTCAAACAGCAGAGTGAAGGTGTAGCTGTTGGCGACGTAGTGAAAGCTGAAGCTGCTTATCAGGCGGTGGAGATCGCGGGCGTCAACCGTCTGGCTGAACAGCAGTTTCTCTTTGCCGCGACGCAGGATCTCTTCCAGCAGGTCGAGCGCGCTGCGGTTAACCTGGCGCAGATAATTCGACTGCTGCATAAAGCGGCCACGCTGCATGTTTTCCATGCAGATGATACGGATGTAATCCGGATGGTCAGCATGATAGTCAAAGGTGGTTTCAACCAGGTGGACCAGCGCTTCGACGGGGGGCATATCCGCCAGGCTAAGCGCTTTTTCGCTGGCGCGAATTTCGGTGTAAACGTGTTCCAGCACCAGCAGATAAAGATTTTCTTTATTCTTAAAATGGTAAACCACCATGCGTTTGGTGGTGCCCGCTTTCTCCGCGATCTGCTCCATGCGGGCGCCGTTCAGTCCGTATTCGGCAAACAGCGCAATAGCGCTCTGAAAAATTTTCTCTTTCAGGCTGGACTCTTCGTTGTGCTCGGGGTGTTCGCTGCCAGGGTTAGCCACATCCTTTCCTTATTTTCACCAAACGGACCAGAAAGATTATCTCCACGGCAGCGAAATAACACAAATATCAAACGCGCGGGCGTTTGCGGTACAGCCACAATCCGGGGATCGACAGCCCGATAGAGAGCGCACCGACAATGGACGACGCTTTAAGAAAGTTGCTCAGAAGAAGGATCATCTGCGGCTCGGTGTAGCCAAAATGGCTGATTTTCACCGCTGAAATCATTGCCGTATACGCCGATATGCCAGGAAACATCGGGATCACGGCGGCGACGGTGAAGACTTTAGGATGCGCCAGATACCAGCGCGACCATTGAATGCCGATGCTACCGACCAGCATAGAGGCCATAAATGTCGACCATTCGATATTAAAACCCGCCGCCATCATGGCCATCCGCGAGCCGTGACCAATCGCCCCCAACAGCGCACACCACGGCAGAGCACGTTGCGGAACGTTAAAGACCATCGCAAAGCCGACGGCAGGAATGGCGGCCAGGATCATATCCTGTGCCAGTGCCAGCAGAAAATCTATCACGCCCATCCGCGTAACCCCCAGAGAGTCATAGCCATGACCACGCCGATACAGGTTGCCAGCGTCAGCAGGCTGGCGATGGCCCAGCGTGCCAGACCGGTATTAATGTGCCCTTTAAACATATCGGCAACGGCGTTGATTAACGGAAAGCCCGGCACCAGCAAAAGCACGCTGGCCGCCATGGCAATCGTCGGGGTGTTGGCGAACTGCGGCAGGCGCAGCAGCAGGCCTGAAACGGTAGTGGCGACAAACGCGGTAATGCAAAAGTTAATTTGCGGGTGCAACTGCCGATGGGTCAGCAACTGGCGTACATACATGGCGATACTACTGGCGAAAAAGGTGACCAGTGCGCCATCCCAGCCGCCTTTATTGAGCTTACAGAAACAGGCGCATGAGAGCCCGACCATCAGCACGACAAGCCAGCGCGGATAACGTAACGGTTTGATTTGGTTGAACCGTTTTTCAATCTCTTTGAGATCGAGAAGCTTATGCTCCGCAAGGATGACGATATGCTGCACTTCGGTCACAACGTGCATGTTAATGCCACGGTCCTGGTTTTTACGGGTGGAGGTCAGGCACTGACCGTCCTTGATCGTGGTTAGCACAATGGCGTTGGAAGAGATGGCGCTTTCCACGCTGTCCATCCCCAGCGCCAGCCCCAGCCGGGTTGAAAGTTCCTCAACCAGCGCGCTTTCCGCGCCGTGCTGGAGCAGAAAAAGACCGCACTGAATACAGAGCCGCGTGATAGCACGCTGCGTTGACCGTTCTGCCTGCATGTCGTGTCCTGAAGAGAAGGTGAAGAGTAGCCGCGTGGCCCGTTGTGCCTACTTTTAGCACAAAATGCAGTGGCAGTTGCTGTGGGTCAGATCAAGGTTTATGCAAACAGTTGCAGCCTGGCTGACGAAAGACGTTGGGATCAATTTATCAATTCGGTGAATTATTGGTTTGGAAATATAGAATATTTGTATTTAGTTATTCTAATTTTATATTGTCGATATTTTAATGATTGTCGAATTAAATTTATTGTCGCTTTGTGAGATATTAGTGCAGTTTTAGGCATTTCTTAAACTTAAAACATTTCTCATCTTCTGCTTGTATTAATCAGTTTTACACTCAGGGACGAAAATACGTATAACTTGATGCGTTTTAACGTTACTTATCAAATGAAAATGGACACGGAGGGTCTATGTTGTCATTGCACGGTAAGCATGGCGTTGTCATTAGCCGGATACCCGTAATGCAAAATGGGTTAGGGGATGTGGTGACACGTCATTTTCCCGATTTTGAATTGACCTATTGCCGCTCACTGCAGGAGTTGACCCTGCTTCAGTTACGCCGCGCAGATGTGATTATTGCCGATGTTTCAGGCGAATACAGGAACCCGCGGGGTGCGCTCGAAGAGTATTACCGCTTATTGAATCAGTACAGGGATATCCACTGGATCTTTTTGGTTTCCCGGCCATTTTATCCTATTGCTGTTGAGCTGCTTATGCGCCCGGAAACCACGTTGCTTTCTGATATGGAACCTATCGAAGGTGTCGTGAACGCTATCCGGGCAGGAAGTGAACGCGCAGAGCGGATTAGCCAGACGTTATTAACTCCCGAATCTCAGGAAGGCGAAGAGGAAGACGAACACGTCATTGCGCTTACAAATTCTGAGCGCAAGGTACTTCGTCTGTTAGGTAAAGGGTGGGGGATTAACCAAATCGCTACGTTGCTTAAGAAGAGCAATAAAACGATCAGTGCGCAGAAAAACAGTGCGATGCGAAGGCTGTCATTACGGAGTAATGCCGATATGTACGCCTGGATCAACAGTACACAGGGAATGAGAGAGCTGAATCTCATGTCAGCCTATGGAGAGTTCGAGGAATGGAAAAAACCGATTCAACACGACATATCGCCATCATCGAAAATTGCACGATGAGTGCCATTGGGCTGCAGCATCTTTTTGCGCAGTCCGAACTCAGTCAATATCAGCTGCACCTGTTCAATGATTTCGATGGCTTTAAGAAGGCGCTTTATCACGTTAATTTTTTCTCGCTGATCTATTCCCTTTCCGATGCGCGAGAAGCGCGTCGTAACTGCCTGGCGCACCTGAGGGATCTCGCGTTTACGCATAGCCATATTCAGCGCATTATACTGGTATCTGATGAGATGGAGGCGCGGCTGATTAGCCATCTTTCCCCTTCTCGTCTTCACGGTGTGGTCAGTAAATCAGTGACGCTTGAACACCTGCGGAAAGAATTCATGGTGCTATTGAGCGAAACGCTGCGCATAAACGACAATATGCTTAATCACTGGTACTGCAGCCAGAACCGGATGTTAAGCCCGACGGAGAGGGCAATATTGCGTTATATGTCGTGCGGCTATTCCATCCCAGAAATCGCGGCGCAGCTTAAGCGCAATATCAAGACTATCCGCGCACATAAGTTTAATGCGATGGTGAAGCTGGGGGTGAATTCTGACGTCGGGTTGCTCGATGCCGCGGATATTCTTACGCATTTGCCGGTAAGAGAAACGCGTAGTGTGGGGTTAAACAAACCGACATTTTTGTAACCTGTCTTTTGCGCCAGAGATCTTCTGGCGCATCAATCAGATGCACACATCGACCCACTTTGCGGATGTCAGCTCTGCCATTCTGTCCGGAGAAATACGCACAGCACTATGGATTGCGCCAGCGGCAGGAAGCACTTCCGCGTACTGTTTTAGAGAGATATCACAGTAAACCGCGAGCGGGTTTTCCAGCCCGAACGGGCAGACGCCGCCAACGGGATGGCCCGTCACGGTGACCACTTCATCACTGCTGAGCATGCGCGCTTTTGCGCCAAAGGTGTCTTTCAGTTTTTTGTTATCCAGACGCGCATCACCCTTCGCAACGACCAGTATCACCTCATTTTTAACCTTCAAAGATAAGGTTTTGGCGATTTGTCCCGGTTCCACACGATGGGCGGCAGCAGCCAGCGCAACGGTAGCCGTACTCTGGCTAAGTTCTATAACTTCTATCTCCGGCGCGTTGTCGGCAAAAAACTGCTGTACGGACTGCAAACTCATTATTTCCTCCTGACAAATAACCTGCGTAATCTGTCATAAGAATTTATGCTCTGTAAATATCTCTTAAGTAACAAATATCCCGGATGGCTGATTTCTGGATCCCCTTCACAATCACAGAAACCGGTTACAGTAACCGGTTGCAGAGCGTGATGCGTAGATTAATACTGAGTATGTAACGTCCCCTGTATCCAATAATAAGAGCCAATTATGAAACCATTTCGTCTGAGCAGTACCGCGGGTACACAAGCCAGCAAGGTTGTGAAGCTGAGTTATGGAACAACGTGCGGCGCGAGCGCGTCCGTTATAAACGTCTGACAGGAGAGCTGCCATGTCTGCCAACCATGCTGCGTTTAATCTGATATTCCGTTTCGTTGAAAATTACGTTAGCCCGATTGCCGGGCGCATCTCTTCTCAACGTCATGTGATGGCTATCCGTGATGGCTTCATCTCCGCGATGCCGTTTATGATTGTGGGTTCATTTTTATTAGTGTTCGCTTACCCGCCGTTTTCGCCTGATACCACCTGGGGTTTCGCACGCACCTGGCTGGATATGGCGAAACAATTTGAAGGCCAGATCCTCACGCCGTTTGATATGACGATGGGGATTATGTCCATTTATATCTGTGCGGCCATTGCCTATAACCTGGGCAAACACTATGTCAAAACGCACCAGCTCGATCCGTTTATGTGTGCCATGCTGTCGCTCATGGCATTTTTGCTGGTCGCGGCACCGAAAACCAAAGGCACACTTCCTGTCGATAGCCTCGGTGGAACCGGTATTTTCACCGCCATTCTGGTCGCGATTTACTGCGTTGAGATGATGCGTTTCCTCAAGGCGCATAACATCGGTATTCGCCTGCCAGACCAGGTACCTCCGATGATCAAAAACTCCTTTGACCTGCTGATCCCGGTGCTGGTGGTGGTGTTAACGCTCTATCCGCTGAGCCTGGTGATTCAGTCTCAGTTTGACATGCTGATCCCGCAGGCGATTATGTCGATCTTTAAACCCCTGGTTTCCGCGGCAGACTCACTGCCTGCGATTCTGCTGGCGGTACTGATTGGGCATTTGCTGTGGTTCGCCGGGATCCACGGCGCGGCCATTGTCTCCGGGATGCTGCAGATGTTCTGGCTGACAAACCTTGGGGCCAACCAGACCGCACTGGCCGCCGGTCAGCCTTTGCCACATATTTTTATGGAAGCCTTCTGGACGTTCTTCATCGTGATCGGTGGGTCGGGCGCGACGATGGGGCTGGTGATTTGCTATCTGCGTAGCCGCTCGGCGCATTTACGTTCTATCGGGCGTTTGAGCGTGGTACCCAGCTTCTTTAACATCAACGAACCCGTTATCTTCGGCACGCCGATTGTGATGAATCCGGTGTTCTTTATACCGTTCCTGCTGGCCCCCATGGTTAACGCCGTCCTGGCCTGGGCCGCGATGACCTTTGATTTGATAGGCCGCGTCATTTCCGTCGTACCCTGGACAGCACCGGCGCCGATAGGCGCAGCATGGGCCCTGGGCTGGGATTTCCGTGCAGCTATTCTGGTTGTCGTTCTGGCCTGCGTATCGGCCATCATCTACTACCCGTTCTTTAAAGTTTACGAGAAACAACTGCTGGAGCAGGAAGCTGAAGAAGCGCAGCGTAATACGGAAGAGGATAATCAGCAGGTGGCCTAGGTAAAAGCAAAACGGCAACTTTCAGGTTGCCGTTTTTAGTGTTTGTTCCCTCTCCCCGTGGGAGAGGGGCAGGGTGAGGGCATCAGGCCGCACCCAATTACTTCAGCGTACAATCCCCGCACTGCTTAACGTCCGGCAGGCGATAGCGCTGGCAGCAGGTGCGGCGCACCAGGAGTCCGTCACGGAGTACAACGGTACGAAAGAGCGGGTTATCGCGGCCGTCTGAAAGCTGTTTTGCAAAGAAACAGGACTGACGCAGTGCATCAACGTTCTCATCACCAAGCAGCGGTTTCATTTCCGTTAAATACCAGTGGATTAAATATCCGGTATTACTCCAGATAAGCTTTCCGTTGATCTCCCTCGTCGCTTCAAGCGCATCCACCACCGGGATCAAGGCCTGAATGACAAGTTGCTCCAGTCGTTCCTGGGCAGAGAGGTGTGCCGCGTTCAGGTCCTCGTGCAGATCGATCCAGAAACAGGCCGCTCGACCGGTTTCGTGGAACTCGACATGGAAATGTTCCGGGGAGAGCGCCAGCATGCTTTTCTGGGTTAACACCGCCAGCATGAGCGGAGGTACCATCAGCCCGATATACCATTGCGCCCACAGGGAAAGCAAAGGCTTATTTTCTCGCGTCAGGGTCGGCTGATTGCGATAGATATGGTCGGAATAGGTGGCAAGGAGTGACTGCAGCGTAGAGGGTTGTCGCCACTCCGCGAGGGTCATGGCGTGGTGCGGGGGCGCTTCATCAAGCCGGATAAAGTCCAGCAGGTGAGCGCGTGTTTCCGCAATCTTATCCCGTATGGCATCCGCAAGCGACGCATTCCCGTTGGTGAGGGGCGCTCGCCAGAGAAGGGGTTCAACAATGTGTGCGGTATGCGTAGCCATAGTTGAGATAGGAATCTAAATGATAATGATTGCCAATCCTAACTATTGCTTATACCAATGGCAAGACTTTTGTCCTGATTCAACGCCGACCCGTCTACGCGGTTTGCAGCTCTTCGCTCAGAAGAATGTTGTTACGTCCAAGATGCTTTGCTTCATAGAGCGCTCTGTCTGCTCTCTCCAGCGCGCCTTCGACATCTTCATTTTCAAAAATGGCAATACCGATGCTGATGGTAACATTGGTGGCGACGCTTTCGTTGAAGAGATGCGGAATTTTCAAATCGTAGACTTTCTGCCGGATCCGCTCTGCCGTATGACGGGCGTGTTCAAGTGAAATATTCGTCAGCAGCACCATAAACTCTTCCCCGCCGAAACGCGCCACAATGTCACGCGAACGCACGGCGTCGCGGATTGCTGCAGAAACACGTTTCAGGGCCTGGTCACCCATCATATGGCCGTAGTGGTCGTTATAGGCTTTGAAGTGGTCGATATCCATCAGCAGAACAAAGTGTTCACCGTTTTCCACCGCTGGCAGGTTCTCCAGGCGGCTCTGAAGGCCGCGCCGATTATAGAGGCCGGTAAGCGGATCCATCATACTGAGATCGGTAAGGGTTTCCCGTTCTTCCAGCAGCCGGGAAAGCAGTTCCTGCGCAAAGCGATCGTTGCGTTTTTGCAAAATGTTATGAATAGCGATGGCCACCACAGGAAGTGCGAAAGAATAGGTCATTCTCAGCCACATCTCTGGATTGCTTAACCACAGACAGACAATAAACGCGGGGAGTGAATGCAGAGTAAATGCTTTGATATTACTGGCGAATGCCAGCGTTCCGATAAAAAGCACCGTTAATAGGGCGATTAACAAATACGTCGCCTGGTTATGGGTAATTAGCGAAAATTTCGAATCAATTTGCCATGCCCACAAAATACCGAAGATCCCTGAAACAAAAGGAATATTTATCTTTCGCGCACACTTTTTCCAGTGCCAGACGAACAGGCCGGTGCTGATGGAAAAAATAGCAATCAGCGGGGCGGAAAACACGCGCACGGAATAGAGCGGATTTGTTACCGAGAACACCGCTGAGGTTGCATTCAGAAATAAAAATAAACGTAACGATAATTGATATTTTCGTTGAACCAAAGACCGCCAGGATTGTGATGTCATAGTCGTGCGTTTTTATTAAAATTTAATTAAAACAGATAAATAGGCGTTGTTTCGCAATAAAATATGCAAAAAACTCAAAGAGTAATTATAAGAAAAACTTTATGTGTAGTTAACAGGTGAGCAATTTATCACCTTAGGCTATTCCTGTCATTCTACATAGCGGTAAAGGTCGAACTTTTTTGATTGTCTGCGCTGACAAATGATAATCTTTATCATATGATATTGTTTATCATTATCGTTATGAAAGGGCGATGCATGTTGAACAGGGTGCTGGGAAGTGCATGGGGGGTACTGCTGCCGGGCGTCGTGCTTGGCGGTTTGATGTTCGCCGATCTCTCCATTGATGTCTGGAAGACCATTCTTGTGTCGGGATTGCTGGTGACTTCATGCATGATCTGGCATAAGCAACTACGTCACTTTGTTTTACTGCCATCCGGTATGGCACTGATCGGTGGAATTCTGGTAATACTGATGAGTTTGAAATAACAGGGAAAAATAAGAGGTACAACAGAAGGGATGCAAGATAATTGGTGCGAGGGGGGGGACTCGAACCCCCACATCCGTAAGGACACTAACACCTGAAGCTAGCGCGTCTACCAATTCCGCCACCTTCGCACAGTTATCTTACTGGTTTGATATCGCCTCGTTGGTGCGAGGGGGGGGACTCGAACCCCCACATCCTAAGGACACTAACACCTGAAGCTAGCGCGTCTACCAATTCCGCCACCTTCGCCCAGTGCGAGCAATATCAACGTGATTTATGGTGCGAGGGGGGGGACTCGAACCCCCACATCCGTAAGGACACTAACACCTGAAGCTAGCGCGTCTACCAATTCCGCCACCTTCGCATACCATCGATACTGTAAAAGTATCGTAACCACGGAGGCGCATTCTAGATGTTTTCAGCTTTACGTCAACAGAAAAGTGCGCACGATTTATTGATCGCTGCAAAAATGGTCGGGAGCGAGGTGCCTGTTTGCCGGATAGCGCATGCGCTTATCTGGCAAACAGAACGGGAGATTACTTTTTGGCCTGACGCGTCATCACGGTGCGATACACCTTAAAACGGCCGGTCTGGGCGATCACTTCGTGGAAGCCAAAGGTTTCATCCAGCACTTTCGGATACGCCAGGAAGGCGTTCGCGACGATACGCAGTTCACCGCCGCTGTTGAGGTGACGGGTCGCACCACGAATCAGCGCTTGCGCCGCTTCGAGGCTGGTCTCCATACCGTCGTGGAACGGCGGGTTAGAGATGATCATGTCAAAGCGGCCGGTCACGTCAGAGAAGACGTTGCTGGCAATAACATCGCCTTCAATGCCGTTTGCGGCAAGCGTTGCACGGCTGGCTTCTACCGCCGGGGCGCTCACATCACACAGGGTTAAACGGACTTTAGGCGAATGGCTGGCAAGCACCGTTGAAAGTACGCCCGCGCCGCAGCCCACGTCCAGCACTTTGCCTTTGGTGTGTGGTGTCAGGGTAGAAAGCAGCAGCTTACTGCCGGTATCCAGCGCATCACGGCTGAACACGCCCGGCAGGGTTTTGATGGTCAGGCCGTCAAGCTGATACTCGTCCCAGTAGGTGTTAGCATCGAATTCTGTCTGTTTTTCCAGACGACCATGGTACAGACCGCAGCGACGCGCACTGTCGACTTTATTCAGTGGCGCATAGCCTTCCAGCATCTGTTCAGCACTGCGCACGCCGCTGCGGTTCTCACCGACAACGAAAATGTCGCAACCCACCGGCAGCAGGGAGAGCAGGTTCATCAGCTGAAACTGGGCTTCCGGCTTGTTCTTCGGCCAGTAGTAGATCAGCGTATCGCAGTCAGCAATATCGCGCTGCTCCGCCACCAGGCTAAAGCGCGCGCGCTCGCCCATCTGACGGCTCAGCACCTGCCAGTGGTGGTAGTATTGGGTATGGGCACGGCTTTCAGCACAGTCGAAACGCGCAGGCAGATCATCCTGCATATCTCCGGCAAACAGAATACGGCTTTCTTCGAAATCATCACTGTGACGCAGCAAGACTTCACTTGCCGGGGTAAATGCAGACATGAATTGTTCCTCAATAAACTCAGGCGGGGATTATAGTAGGTAGATGGCGCACTTTCGACACATTTGCTATATTTGCGCGCCTGAGAGACAGGAGTTTTCGCTATGACATCCCGACGAGACTGGCAGTTGCAGCAGCTGGGCATCACCCAGTGGGCCTTGCGTCGCCCGACGGCGTTGCAGGGCGAAATCGCTATCTCCATCCCGGCGCACGTCAGGCTGGTGATGGTGGCGGAAGAACTGCCTGCCCTGAATGAACCCCTGATTGGTGATGTCCTTCGCAGCCTGAAGCTGACTTCCGACCAGGTTTTACAGCTGACGCCGGAACGGGTGGCAATGCTTCCTCCTGAGAGTCGGTGTAACAGCTGGCGCATCGGAGAGACGACCGACATCTCTCTTCAGGGGAGTCAGATCTGCTCGCCAGCGCTGGACGAACTGAAAGCCAACCCAAAAGCGCGCAGCGCGCTATGGCAACAAATCTGCGAATATGAACACGATTTCTTCCCTCACGACGCCTGACCTGACCACCGCGTTCGCGATTGAAACACGCGCCCACGCGTTTCCGTGGAGCGAAAAAACGTTCGCCAGCAACCAGGGCGATCGGTACCTCAACTACCGGCTGGACGTTGACGGCACTATGGCGGCGTTTGCCATAACGCAGGTCGTCCTTGATGAGGCGACGCTGTTTAACATCGCGGTTGACCCTGCGTTTCAGCGCCGGGGACTGGGAAGAGAACTGCTTGAGCATCTCATTCGTGAGCTCGAAACCCGTGACGTTTTTACCCTCTGGCTGGAGGTGCGCGCGTCGAATGTCGCCGCCATCGCGCTCTATGAAGGCTTAGGCTTTAACGAGGCGACAATCCGCCGTAACTACTACCCCACCGCAGAGGGACGTGAAGACGCCATTATTATGGCTCTGCCAATTGGATAACAAAGATAAGGTTGTAACGATGAAATGGGACTGGATTTTCTTTGATGCCGACGAAACGCTGTTTACCTTTGACGCGTTCGGCGGCCTACAGCGGATGTTTCTCGACTATAGCGTGACCTTCACCGCTGAAGATTTTCAGGACTATCAGGCGGTGAACAAGCCGCTGTGGGTGGATTATCAGAACGGCGCCATCACCGCGTTACAACTCCAGCACCAGCGTTTTGACGCGTGGGCGGAACGCTTAAACGTCAGTCCGGGCTCGCTGAACGAAGCTTTTCTCAATGCGATGGCAGAGATTTGCTCCCCACTGCCGGGCGCGGTTTCCCTGCTGGATTCTCTCAAAGGTAAAGCGAAGCTTGGGATCATCACCAACGGCTTTACCGCGCTGCAGCAGATCCGCCTTGAACGCACCGGCCTGCGCGATCATTTTGACGCGCTGGTGATCTCCGAAGAGGTGGGTGTGCCGAAGCCGGATCCGCGAATTTTTGATTATGCCCTGGCGCAAGCCGGAAATCCTGACCGCGACCGCGTGCTGATGGTAGGGGATACCGCAGAGTCTGATATTCTGGGGGGTATGAACTCCGGTCTGTCGACTGTCTGGCTGAATGCGCATGGCCGCGTGAAGCCTGAAGGCATTGAGCCGACCTGGACCGTCACGTCGTTGAACGAACTGGAGCACCTCCTGTGTAAACAATGATTGCCTGCCCCCCATTGATGGGTAAAATAGCCGCAATTTTGTATTCCATGACGCGTGGCGTGCTGCCGCGCTTATAAAAGAAGATTTAATTATGACGTTGTCTCCTTATCTGCAAGAGGTGGCCAAGCGCCGTACTTTTGCCATTATCTCGCACCCGGATGCCGGTAAAACGACCATCACCGAGAAGGTGTTGCTGTTCGGACAGGCGATCCAGACTGCGGGTACCGTTAAAGGCCGTGGCTCCAGCCAGCATGCGAAATCAGACTGGATGGAGATGGAAAAGCAGCGTGGTATTTCGATTACCACCTCCGTGATGCAGTTCCCGTATCACGACTGCCTGGTGAACCTGCTGGACACCCCGGGCCACGAAGACTTCTCCGAAGATACCTACCGTACACTGACGGCAGTGGACTGCTGCCTGATGGTGATCGACGCCGCGAAAGGGGTAGAAGATCGTACCCGTAAGCTGATGGAAGTTACCCGTCTGCGCGATACGCCGATCCTCACCTTTATGAACAAACTCGACCGTGACATCCGTGACCCGATGGAGTTAATGGATGAAGTGGAAAACGAGCTGAAGATCGCCTGTGCGCCAATCACCTGGCCTATTGGCTGCGGTAAGCTGTTTAAAGGGGTGTATCACCTCTATAAAGACGAAACTTACCTGTATCAAACCGGTAAAGGGCACACCATTCAGGAAGTGCGCATTGTGAAAGGTCTGGACAACCCGGATTTGGACGCTGCGGTCGGTGAAGAGCTTGCCGCGCAGCTGCGCGATGAGCTGGAGCTGGTGAAAGGTGCCTCGCATGAGTTCGACAAAGAACTGTTCCTGAGCGGTGAAATTACCCCGGTGTTCTTTGGTACCGCGCTCGGTAACTTTGGCGTAGACCATATGCTCGACGGTCTGGTGGAGTGGGCGCCACAGCCGATGCCACGCAAAACCGACACCCGTGAAGTGGAAGCGAAAGAAGAGAAATTCACCGGCTTCGTCTTCAAGATTCAGGCTAACATGGACCCGAAACACCGTGACCGCGTCGCCTTTATGCGCGTAGTGTCCGGTAAGTATGAAAAGGGCATGAAGCTGCGCCAGGTGCGTATTGGTAAAGATGTGGTGATCTCCGACGCGCTGACCTTTATGGCGGGTGACCGCTCGCACGTTGAAGAAGCGTATCCGGGTGACATCATCGGTCTGCACAACCACGGTACGATCCAGATCGGCGATACGTTCACTCAGGGTGAAATGATGAAGTTCACGGGTATCCCGAACTTCGCCCCTGAGCTGTTCCGTCGTATTCGCCTGCGCGATCCACTGAAGCAGAAACAGCTGCTGAAAGGTCTGGTTCAGCTCTCTGAAGAGGGGGCGGTGCAGGTCTTCCGTCCTATCGCCAACAACGATCTGATCGTCGGTGCGGTCGGCGTACTGCAGTTCGACGTTGTCGTTGCGCGTCTGAAAAGCGAATACAACGTGGAAGCGATTTACGAATCGGTGAACGTGGCGACGGCGCGCTGGGTTGAGTGTTCTGACGTGAAGAAATTCGAAGAATTTAAGCGTAAGAACGAAGTACAACTGGCGCTGGATGGCGGCGATAACCTGACCTATATTGCCCCAACCATGGTGAACCTGAACCTGACGCAGGAGCGTTATCCTGACGTTCAGTTCCGCAAAACGCGCGAACACTAATTCCCTCTCAGAGCACGGCACTCGCCGTGCTCTTCTTGTGCCCAGAAAACCCCCAGCTAGGCTGGGGGTTCCGGAAAGCTTTCAGCTTTA